>OOCI01000060.1_pt1 | contig 99019 bp, 77 predicted proteins | sample 1671761 | NCBI WGS metagenome assembly OOCI01 (sample SAMN06348190, study PRJEB24527) | human gut metagenome | biome: human gut; feature: ankylosing spondylitis patient; material: feces | host: Homo sapiens | place: China | collected 2015-10
TTATATATAATAAAATATATTTACATGCATTTTTTGTCCGCAGAGTGGGAATGAGAAAACGGGAAATTTGCTAATTGTCATTTGTCAGGTGTAAGATTTTGTTGGAGGTTGATGAAAAAACTGGGCGGAAGCTCTTGCAAAATTCAAACGGAATACATATCTTTGCGATATCAAAATGATATCACTTTAAAACAATGCGTATGGAAACAAAGGAAATGAATTTCAAAGGTTTTAAGATGAACGGCTTCCTGGCCCTGTTCCTCTTTCTGTTTGTATGGGCGGCTGCCACGGTGTGGTGCTTCGTGACGGGCGGCGTGCTGCTCTATGTGCTGGGAGCGGTGATGTCCGTGCTGTGGATTATCCTGAACTGTGGCTACATGATGCTGGAGCCCAACGAGGCACGGGCCATGGTGTTCTTCGGTCGGTATAAGGGCACGTTCCGCGAGACGGGCTTTTTCTGGGTGAACCCCTTCATGGAGGCCAAGAAGCTGTCGCTACGTGCACGCAACCTCGATGTGGAGCCCATCAAGGTGAACGACAAGATAGGCAACCCCGTGCTGATAGGCCTCGTGCTGGTGTGGCGGCTGAAGGACACGTACAAGGCTATGTTCGAAATCGACTCGCAGACCATGGCCAGTGCGGGCACCACGTCGAGCGACGGCAAGGCGGTGAATATGGGTAACGCCGTGGCCAACCGCATGAACGCCTTTGAGAACTTCGTGAAGATTCAGAGCGACGCCGCCCTGCGCCAGGTGGCCGGGCAGTATGCCTACGACGACAACGAGGGCGCTGACGGCGAACTGACCCTCCGCTCGGGTGGCGAGGAAATCAACGACCAGCTGGAGCAGAAGCTCAACGAGCGCCTGGCCATGGCGGGCATCGAGGTGCTGGAAGCCCGCATCAACTACCTGGCCTATGCGCCCGAGATTGCGGCCGTGATGCTGCGCCGCCAGCAGGCGTCGGCCATCATCAGTGCCCGCGAGAAGATTGTCGAAGGGGCCGTGTCGATGGTCCACATGGCGCTGGACAAGCTCTCGAAGGAAGAAATCGTGGAGCTGGACGAAGAGAAGAAGGCGGCCATGGTGAGCAACCTGCTCGTGGTGCTCTGTGCCGACGAGGCTGCCCAGCCGGTGGTGAATACGGGGACGCTGAACCATTAATCTCTTAAAGCACGGAAGCGTTATGTTCGGATTCAATCAAGGCAGTGAAGTAATCTATCAGTGCAGCACCCGCCTGACGGCCGGCTCCGGCATCGGAGTGGGGGTGTTCATCGCGCTGGTGTTTGCCTGGATACTCGGCCGCGACTGGCTGCTGATGGACAAGGGTAACCTCTGGATGATTGCCGTCTTCATGTTGGTGGGCGTACTCATCGCCCTGCGGGGTGTCTACCTCTATTGCCGTCCGCGTGTGGAGACGAGGCACATCGTGGTGGGCAACCTGACGCACCGCCTCTACCTGCGCAACAAGCCCCTCTTCGTGCTCTTCACCGGCGGCGTGTATGCGCTGGTGGTGGTAGGGGTGACGCTCGTCTTCGACCTGATAGAGTGGGCGGTGGAAGGCTTCGACGCCGCCGTATGGGCCGACCGCTTCCGCCTGCGCAACCTGATGATTGTGGCGCTGGCCTTTGTGGGCGGCGCGCTGAAGTATTACCTGGATTATTACTATTACAACCGTTGGCTGAAGAACAATGGATAATTGATAATGGACAATGGATAATTGGAAGATTACGATATGGGCTTTGCTCTTCCTGCTGGGCGGAAGTGCCCTGAAGGGATGGGCGCAGGATAATCGTCTGGCACGTGCGGAGCGCATCTATGAACACCTCGTCGAAGGCCGGGGCGACAGTATCTATGCCGCCCTCAACGACGAGGGGCGGCGCCAGCTCTCACCTGCCGTGTTTGCCGACACCTGGCGCCAGCTGACGGGCCAGTTCGGCGCGTTGCAGTCGGCCGGAGCCTGGACGCAGGAAGCCGTGCAGGGTGTGGAGTTGTGCCGCCGCGACCTGACTTTCGAACGCTACCGCCTGCGCCTGCTCGTGGGCTTCGACGCCGACGGGCGGCTGAACACCATCCGCGTGGTGCCCGCCCCCGAACCTGCCGGAGCGCCTGCCGTGGCCTTCGACCGCACGCTGATGGAAGAGCGCGACACCGTGGTGGTGACCGACGGCTACCGCCTGCCCGCCACGCTGACCCTGCCCCGCCTGAAGGAGGAGGGCCGACGGCTGCCCTGCGTAGTGCTGGTACACGGCTCGGGCCCCAACGACCGCGACGAGACCATAGGCCCCAACAAGCCCTTCCGCGACCTGGCCTGGCTGCTGGCCTACCGCGGCATCGCCACCCTGCGCTATGACAAGCGCACGAAGGTCTATGGAGCCGATTGCGTGCCGCAGGGCCGCCGGCTGGACATGGATGTGGAGACGGTGGACGATGCCCTCTCGGCCGTCCGTCTGGCGGCCGGCCTGCCTCAGGTGGCGGCCGACAGTGTCTTTGTCCTCGGCCACAGCCAGGGCGGCATGATGGCTCCGCGCATCGCCAGGCGTTCGCCTCAGGTGGCGGGCATCATCATCGTGGCCGGACCTTCCCGTCCCTTCGAGGACCTGCTGGTGGAGCAGTCGGAATACCTCGCCTCGCTGACCACGCCCAGCGAACAGACGCGCGTCCGGCTGGACGAGCTGAAGCGGCAGGTGGCCAACGTGAAGCGCCTGGGCACGCCCGCCTTCAGCGACACCATCGCCCTGCCCTTGGGCCTGCCCAAAGGGTATTGGGAATTTCTGCGCGTCTATCGCCCCGTGGAAGTGGCCGCAAGCTTGGATTGCCCCCTGCTGGTGCTTCAGGGCGAGCGCGACTATCAGGTCACCATGCAGGACTACGGCCTGTGGCTCATGGGCCTGCTCACCCGTCCCAAGGCGCAGCTCAAGTCCTATCCCGCGCTGAACCACCTGTTGCAGGAAGGCAAGGGCAAGTCCACCCCGCTGGAGTATAACGAGGCGCGCCCCGTACCCTCCTGCGTGGCCGACGACGTGGCCGGCTTCATCCGCGGCAGGGATGTGCGTTGATTGTTGTTTGTCTGGTAAAAATACGTATAGAGAAAGTGGCAACAAAGAAAGAAAATACAACCAAGAGTTTTGTCCTGCGCGTGGACGCCGCTACGATGGATGCCATCGAGAAGTGGGCGGCCGACGAGTTCCGCAGCACCAACGGCCAGCTCCAGTGGATTATCAACGAGGCCCTGCGCAAGAGCGGGCGGCTGAAGAAGGCGAAGAAGGGCGGTGCGGCGAAGAATGAAGAGGGCGATAACTCCCTCTGACTCTTATTAACTTTAAAGAAATATAATATGATACGAATCAAGTCTTTCAATCTGTTTGGTGTGAACTTGGGTCCTTTCTCGGCCCACGATTGTCCCGATGTACATTTCCGCCCCGCCGTTGTCGATTGGGTGATGGAAGGCGTGGCCCTGCTTCTGGTTGTGCTGGGCTGGGTGGGCGTGCTTTGGCAGTATACCACGCAGGGCGGACAGGCGGATGGCAATATGTGGGTATCGGCCCTCCTGTCGACGCTCGTGTTCGCGCTGATGGTGACGGGTGCCCGCCTGCCCGTGCGCTTCATCCGCTTCCCTGTGCGCGTGAATGCCCGCAACGTAGGGCAGCAATACGTGTGCGTGGTGCGCCTCCTGCGGGCGTTCAATGTCTGCATCTGCCTGCTCTTTGCCGTCGGCCCCTGGAGCGACCACCATCTCTGGGCACGCATCGCCTGCCTGGCCGCGCTGGTGCTGATGGCCCTCTCTCTGGCCGTCTATTACGTTGTGACCCTGCGGCTGAAGTAATAATACCTAAAACTACCTATTTTCCTCCCCACAATACCCGCTTTTGGGTATTGCCCCCCTTTGAGTGCCCCCGTACCTTTGCACCAACAAAAAATTATAAAAAATAAGGGAAATGAAACAAAAGGTATGGGGCCTTTCATTGGGCCTGATGCTCTGTACAGGAGCACTTTACGCCGACGAGGGAACAACCTCTCAACCGACGGAGCCCGACGGACGGGCCAAGCTGGCAAGTATCGAAGCCGTACAGAAAACCGTCGCCGAAGCCGCTCCGCGCAAACGGCGATTCACCATCGGCGGCTATGGGGAAGCCGTCTACAGCTACAATTTTTATAGTGACAACTACCTGCGCTACGACAGCCCGCAGAACTACAAGGACGACACGTACGGTCGCTTCGACCTGCCCCACGTAGTCATCATGCTGGGTTACGACTTCGGCAAGGGCTGGACCATGGGCACCGAAATCGAATTTGAACATGGCGGTACGGAGAGTGCCGTCGAGATTGAGGAACACGAAGGCGGCGAATACGAAAGCGAAGTGGAACGCGGCGGTGAAGTGGCCCTTGAGCAGTTTTGGATTCAGAAGTCCTTCTGTCCCCAGTTCAACATCAAGCTGGGCCACATGGTGGTGCCTGTCGGCATGACCAATGCCCACCACCTGCCCACCGAGTTCTTCGGTGTCTATCGACCCGAGGGCGAGAACACCATCCTGCCCTGTACGTGGCACGAGACGGGCATCAGCCTTTGGGGCCGTGCCGGGCAGTGGCGCTACGAAGCCATGCTTCTGGCAGGTCTCGACTCCGACCGCTTCGGCAGTAAGGACTGGGTGAAGGGTGGAGCGGGCAGCCCCTACGAATTCAAGATAGCCAATGCCATGGCAGGTGCCTTCCGCGTGGACAACTATTCGGTGAAAGGCCTGCGCCTCTCGCTCAGCGGCTATGCGGGCAACTCCTTCAGCAATACTCTGAAGAAGGCCACCAACGCCGTTTACGACGATGTGAAGGGAACGGTACTCATCGGCGCGTTCGACTTCTGCTACGACGCCCACAACTGGGTGGCACGCGGTTCGTTCGACTATGGTCACCTGTCCGACGCCGACCTCATCACCCGCTACAACCAGAGCTTCTCCAAGGATTCTCCCTCGCCCAAGCAGCCCGTGGCCTCGAGTGCCATTGCCACAGGTGTGGAGGTGGGTTACGACTTCCTCTCCCTCAACCCCAGACGTACCGACAAGGAGCAGCGCCTCTACCTCTTCGGCCGCTACGAGTACTACGACTCCATGTACAAGACTGCCAAGGCCGTGACCCACTACGAGGAGTATGGCCGCCAGCGTCTGGCCGTGGGCGTCAATTACTATCCGCTGAAGGAAGTCGTGCTCAAGGGCGAATATTCCATCGGCCTCCTCAAAAGCAAGTTCAACAACGAGCCTGCCGTGTCGGTAGGCGTGGCCTATGCGGGCTTCTTCAACTTGTAATAACTCACCACAGATGGCGCAGATTGACACAGACCTTTCTTGATTTTCAGATTGTCAGGTCGATGAATCTGTGATAATCCGTGTAATCTGTGGTGAAGATTCTGATTTTACTTGAATACATTCCATAATAACCAAAAAACATAAGACACAATGAAAACGTTTCTGAAATTCCCGCTCTGTCTGGCTCTGGGAGCCATGATGGGCATGAGCATGACATCTTGTAGTGACAACGACGACCCTACCGACGGAACCGAACTTTCGGCCCAGGAACAGGCCTTGAAGGAAGTGGTGGCCGACTTTGCCGACAAGACCGTGATTCCTTCGTATCAGGGCATGGCCGACGCCGCCATGAGCCTTCACAGCTTGTGCATCGACATCCGCACGAAGAAGCAGGCTGGTACGCTGACCACCGCCGACGTAGAGGCCGCCTGCGAGGCCTGGAAGCTGGCGCGCGACTATTGGGAGAAGAGTGAGGCCTGGCTGTTCGGCCCTGCAGGCGACTACAACGTAGACCCCCACATCGACTCCTGGCCGCTGGACAAGACGGGTATGGACGCGCTGCTGAACAACCCCGCCCAGATGGCGCAGATGGACGACGAAGGCAACTATGTGGGCAACTACCTGGGTTATGCCCTGCAAGGCTTCCATGCCATCGAGTACCTGCTCTTCGAACTGACCAACACCAATGCCAGCGGCAACGCTACGGCCAGTTCGACCAGCGTGGCCCACAACCTGAACTACACCACCGAAGAGCTGAACTACCTCGTAGGACTGGCAGGCGACCTGCGCAACCAGTGCATCCTACTGGAGGCCTGCTGGGCAGGAACTGAGAATGTATCGGCCGAGAAGCAGCAGATTCTGACCGACACCGAACTGGACAAGGGCAAGAACTTCGGCGATAACATCAAGAATGCAGGCGCGGCAGGCAGTGAGTACAAGAACTACCTCGACGTGGTGTACGACATGATAACGGCCGGCATACAGAACATTGCCAACGAGGTGGGTAACATCAAGATTGGTAACCCCACGGGCAAGGGACTTCCCTCGGGCGGTATGGAGTACGACCCCAGCTACATCGAGTCGCCCTACAGCCTGAATTCCATCCGCGACTTCCAAGGCAATGTCATCAGCATCCGCAACGCCTATCAGGGCTCGCCTTCGGTGGACGGTACCATCCAGACGGCCACCCACACCCTGAGCACCTACGTCGCCACGCTCAATGCCGACCTGGATAAACGTGTGAAGGCCGCCATCCAAGACGCCTACGACAAGATAAGCCTGATGGGCGAACCTTTTGCCTACACCTGTGGCGCGGCCGAATACGATAAAGTCAATCAGGATGCCATTGATGCCTGCAATGTGATGAACGATATCTTCGACGAGGTGAAGACGTTATTGCAGGCCAACCATTAAAGATAGAACAGAAAAAAGAAAAGTCAATGATGAAAAAGACCTGTTTTTATGTAATCCTCGGAGCCGCTCTGAGCCTGACGGCCTGTAGCGACGACGACGTGAAGGGCGACAACCCTTCGCCCGAGACGCCCGCTGAGCTGCCCGACTGGTACTACACGGGCGGCGAACTGGGCACTACCTCCAACTCTACCTCGACGGCCTTCGAAGACCCTACGGCCGTGGTCGAGGCCGACGCTACCATGAACGCTGCCTTCAACCGTGGCGAGCAGTTCTTCGAGAAACCTTTCACGTCCAACTTCGACGGCATGCGTCATGGCCTGGGGCCGCTCTACATCCGAACCTCGTGCATGCATTGCCATCCTGGCTATGGACATGGCAAGAGCCAAAACAACGGCACGTTCAACACCAACGAGATAGGAAACGGCTATCTGCTGGTGGTTTACAATCCCGAGACCGAGGCCTATGTGCCCTGGCTGGCAGGCATGCCGCAAACTCATGCCGTGGCTCCTTTCAAGGCGCCGCTCGACGAGTCGCAGATCACCATCACCTGGCATGAATATACCGACGCCTTCGGCAACAAGTTTCCCGACGGCGAGACCTACCAGCTGCGCTACCCCGAAGTGGACATCCCCAGGAGTGCCATCTACGTGGCCAACCGCGGCTACGACGTGGGCGAGTACGAAGTGCGCGTGGAGTCCACCATCGGCATCTATGGCACGGGCCTGCTCGATGCCATCAGCGACGAGGACCTCAAAGCCGAGTACGCCAAGCAGGAGAAGGACGGCTATTTCAAGCTCAACGAAGCCATCTTCAAGAACGGAGAGTGGGTGAAGCAATATGCCAATACGGCGCAAGGTGGCGACGGTACCCTCTATCCGTTCCGTTATACCTACGCCCTGAGCCGTGGCCCCTTGCAGGACGCGGCGGGTGCCAATGCCTTTTGGAACATCACCAACGCCACCCGCAGCGACCGCCGCTTCCATTACCTCGACGCGGCAGGCTCCTACGCCCAATATGCTTCGCAGGACCCTGACATTCAGGCGGGCTTTCCCAGCTACATCGCCAAGGTGTCCACACCCGAGGAACACCCTGAATGGTTCACGGAAAACGTGGCGGACAACATCTACAACTACCTGACCTCGAAGACGCTGCCCGTCGAGGTGAGCGACCAGGACTACATCGACCTCATGGTGTGGCATCGGGGCCTGGCCGTGCCCGCCGCCCGCAACGTGGACGACGAGGACGTGCTCCGCGGCAAGGAACTCTTCTCGGAGATAGGTTGCGCCTACTGCCACAAACCCACCTGGACGACGGGCGACGACGAGATACGCGACCCCGCCCGCTTCTTCACAGGCGACAAGGCCAGGCAACTGCCCCGCTATCCGCATCAGAAGATTTGGCCCTACACCGACATGGTGCAGCACAAACTTCACATGGTGAACGACATCCGCACAGGCTGGTGTCGCACCACGCCGCTCTGGGGGCGCGGCCTGCATCAGCGTTGCACAGGGGCCGAGTATGCCGACCGCCTGCACGACTGCCGTGCGCGCACCACGATGGAGGCCATCATGTGGCACGGCACCAGCGAGCAGAGCGATGCCTACTACACCGTCCAGAAGTTCCGCGAGCTCTCGAAAGAGGACCGCGAGGCGGTGGTGAAGTTCATCGACTCCATCTGATGGCTTGCCGATAAAAAGATGTAAGAACACTACAGATAGCATTGCTTTGCACAGAACTTTTTAAAACATAGAGTTCGTATGTGTAAAGCAGTGCTTTTTGTGGTGTAAAGCACTGCTTTTCCCTATAAACTCTTTTCTGGTATGAAAATTTTGCGAAATCTTTCCTTCGGCCTGTTGGGCCTGCTTGTCTGTGTATTGATGGCCGCCACGTGTGTGGAGAAGGTGTGGGGCACTCCCTTTGTCGTGCGCCACGTCTATGGCTCGCCCTGGTTCGTGGCTTGCTGGGCGCTGATGGCCATTGCGGGTATGGGTTATCTGTGGCGCCGTCGGGTGCAGAAGCGTCGGGCGACTTTTTTGTTTCACCTCTCCTTGGTGTGGATTTTGTTGGGTGCGCTGGTCACCCACGTGTGGGGTGTACAGGGGCGCGTACATCTGCGGCAGGGCGAGGTGGTGGAGGCCTTTGCCACGTCCGAGGGGCGGACGGCGGCCTTCCCCTTCCGCCTCTCGCTGGAGGAGTTCAGGGTGGAGTATTATGCAGGCACATCGGCGCCGAAAGACTTCGTGAGCCGTTTCATGCTGGCCGCAGGCAATGAAGTGCATCAGGGCGAGGTGTCCATGAACCGCATCTTCTGCCATGAGGGCTACCGCTTCTATCAGTCGGGCTACGACTCCGACGGGCAGGGCGTCACTTTGTCCGTGGCCTGCGACCCTTGGGGCATCGGCCTCAGCTATGCGGGCTATACCTTCCTGCTGCTTTCGGCCCTGGCCTTCTTCCTTGAATCTCAGAGCGGGTTCCGACGCTTGCTCCGCCATCCGTCGCTTCGGGCGGCGGGCGTGGCAGGCCTGCTGCTGGCCGCTCCCTTCGTGCGGGCGGCCGAAGACCTGCCGCGCACCTTGCCGCGCGAGACGGCTGCTTGCTTCGGTCGGCTCTATGTCTATTACAACGACCGCGTCTGCCCCCTGCAGACGCTGGCCAAGGACTTCACCATGAAGCTCTATGGCAAGCCCACGTATCGGGGCCTCACAGCCGAGCAGGTACTGACGGGCTGGTTCTTCTACTACGACGACTGGAAGCGCGAGCCGTGCATCCGCGTGAAGAGTGCCGACGTGCGTCGCCTGCTGGGTATTGGTGGGCGTTATGCCTCGTTGCAGGACTTCTTCGGCCCTGAGGGCTACAGGCTCGATGCCGAAGCCTTGGCCGATGCTTCCATGGCCGATGCGAAGGCCGTGGGCGAGGCCAACGAGAAGTTCAGTCTGGTGAGCAACGTGGCGACGGGGGCGGCTTGGCGCATCTTTCCCTATACGTCCCCGTCGTCGGCCGATGCCTCCCGCCTGGAGTGGCTCTCCCTGGCCGACCGCCTGCCGCGCGACATGCCCCTCGAAGAAGGCACCTTCGTGCGTGGGGCGATGAACTACGTGGCCGAGCAGGTGGCGCGCAAGCACTTTACGGAGGTGGAGCGGCTGGTGGGCAAGATACGCCGCTACCAGCAGCGTGAGGGTGGGGTGTTGTTGCCTTCTGCCCTCCGCTTCCACGCCGAGCGAGCTTATAACCGGCTGAACGACAGCCTTCCGCTGGCCGTGGCTTCTGTCGTGCTGGGGCTTTTCTCCTTTATTTATTCTGTCCGCTGCCTGATGCTTCGTCGGCGGGAGAGGCGAGTGGTAAGTCGTGTGCTGCTGGTCGTATTGGCCCTGATGGCCTGTTGGCTGGCAGGTCTGATGGTGCTTCGCGGCCTGGTGAGCGGCCACCTGCCCATGTCCAACGGGCACGAGACGATGCACCTGCTGGCCTTTTGTGCCGCCCTGCTCACCCTTGTCTTCTATCGTCGCCTGCCCCTGGCGCTCCCTTTGGGCTTCCTGGTGTGTGGGTTGGCGTTGGTGGTGTCCATGCTGGGCGAACGCAATCCGCAGGTGGGCCAACTGATGCCTGTCCTTGCCTCGCCCCTGCTCAGTGTACATGTGGCGGTCATTATGGTGGCCTACGCCCTGCTGGCCTTCGTCATGCTCAATGGGGTGGCGGCACTGGTCCTGCTTGCTTCGCGCAGGGAGTGTGAAGCTCAGGTGGAGCGCCTTCAGGTGGTGAGTCGTCTGCTGCTCTATCCGGCCGTCTTCCTGCTGGCGGCAGGTATCTTCATCGGCGCCGTGTGGGCCAATGTGTCGTGGGGCCGCTACTGGGGATGGGACCCCAAGGAAGTGTGGGCGCTGGTCACGATGCTTGTCTATGCCTTGGCGCTCCATCCAGCTTCGTTGCCCTGCTTCCGCCGTCCGTTGTTTTTCCACGTATTCAGTGTGGTGGCCTTTTTCTGTGTGCTGATTACTTATTTTGGTGTCAATTTCCTTTTGGGAGGCATGCACAGCTACGCATGAAGCGTGCTTCCCTATTTCTTCTTTATTTTCAGACTTTTTCAGTTAAAAGATACGGTTGTTTAAACTTTAATCCTTTTCTTTGTTCTAAGTAATATATTCAAAAACTGAACAGACATCTATTAGAGAACGAATGAAAGGGAAATGCTTATGAGAGGTTTACAATGTATCTGCAAGATTGCTTTGTGGAGCATGCTCCTTGGATGGGGGATATGCGCCCAGGCACAATCGTACGAAAAATTATGGAAGCAAGTGGAGCAGGCACAAAAAAAGAGTCTGCCACAGACAGTCGTGAATTTGACAGGTGAAATCTGCCAGAAAGCATTGGCCGAAAAAAACTCGCCACAACTGCTGAAGGCCTATCTCTGTCGGGCTGCTTTTCAGGAGCGTCTGACTCCAGACAGTCTTTATACACGCCTGAACGAGATGGAGCAATGGGCCGCTACGGAAACAAATGAAACCGACCGTGCCATCCTTCATTCGATCTTGGCGAGCGAATATGCCAGCTATTGGCAGAATAACCGTCGTGTCATTGCCGCACGAACAGACTTGGCTACGGACAAACAACCAGCTGACGTTCGCGAATGGACACCTCGCCAATTTGTGGAGAAAGTGGATGCTCATGCTCTGGCTTCGACCTACGATGTCGATAGGCTCATCAAGACCTCGACAGACGGCTATCAGCCTTTTGTGGAGCAGGGCGAACAGAGTGTTTACTACAGTCACGATCTCTATCACCTATTGGCGCATAGAGCCATCAGTGCATTGAAATCCATGACGGGAGCGGGAGCCGACTCCTTGATGCAGACACGCGTCGAACGCCTTTACCTGCAGATGATGGATGCCTATGCTGCTCGCCCTGACGGAGCGGATGCCTGTCTGCTGGTCACGCTCGATTATTGGGAGTGGAAGAATGGTAGTGCTTCGCAGGATGAGGCTGCTTACCTGCAAGCTCTTGACGAATTGATGACTCGCTATGCCGACCGTCCCTTGTGTGCCGAAGTTTACCTGCGCAAGGCTCAATGGATGAGCCGTGGAGGTGAAGGGCGAAGTGTGGGCGAGGCCATCCGCCTGTGCGATGAGGCCATTCGCCGCTATGCTTCCTATGCGTGCATCGGGCAGATGAAGCAACTACGTGCTGAACTCTTGCGCCCGCAACTGGCTATTTCTGCCGAAGGTATAGGCTATCCGGGCGATACCTTGGATTTGCGCGTGCGCTATCGTACGATGGATGCACCTGTCACATTGAATATCTATGCCACGAACCTGAGCGGCTATTCTACTCGCTATGATTGCGATAACGACAAGATTTTCCGTAGCTTGTCGCCTCGCCGAGTCTATAGTCGGCAATTCACTTTGAATCCTTTGCCAGCTGAACATAAGTCGGAGGCTGATCTCCCTTATCTGGAGAGCATCACAAACCTGCCCTTGCCTGTACCTCAGGAGGCGGGTGTCTATGTTGTGGAAGTCGTTCCTCAAGCCAAGAATGGCCGCACGAGCCGTTACCTCTTGCCTGTGAGCCGCCTGCGTGCCCTGACGCTCGACTTGGGCGAAGGACAGATAGAAGTGACCACACTCGACGGTCGTAGTGGCCATGCTGAAGGGGGTGTCCGCGTCTGCTTCTATTCATCGAGCGACGAAGAGAACCGTCGCCTGCTGAAGGAAGTCGTGACCGACGAGCAGGGGAAAGCCCTTGTGACTCTTGAAAAGTATGACTATAACACCTGCTATATCCTTAGTAAAGGAACAGACACGGCATTGCCTTCTACAGGTGTGTATTTGAGCCGCTTGTCACGAACCTCGACCGATAATCGCTACGAACTTTCGCTCCTCACCGACCGAAGCATTTATCGCCCTGGTCAGACCGTTTACTTGAAAGGAGTTGTATATAATAAAGGAAAAAACAGTGCCCAAGTGGTAGAGGGCGAATGGGTGAGCCTGGAGCTGCTCGATGCCAACCTCAAACAGATAGCCACCCGACGTGTGCAAACCAATGAGTTCGGCTCCTTTACCGTCGACTTTGCTCTGCCTTCCGTTTGTCTGAACGGTCAGTTCATGGTGCGTGCCCAAGGAAATATATCGGGTGCCGCCCGCTTCCAGGTGGAAGAATACAAACGCCCGACGTTCGAAATCACCTTCCAGCCCGTCACCATTCCCTATTGTCTGGGCGAGACAGTAACTCTTCGTGGCGAAGTGAAGGCTTTCAGTGGGGCCTCTGTTCAGGAGATGCCACTGGCCTGGAGCTTAAAACGATATGACCGCCTGCGTGGCTATCTGAATACGGACAAAATGCTGAAGGCCGACACTGTTCGGCTTGATGCGCAAGGTCGCTTTGCCATCGACATCCATTTGGAAGGTGAAATGGCAAAGGCTCTTCAGCCCTGGCAAGTCAGACAAGGTTATACTTTTGAAGTAGAAGCGGCCGTTACTGACGAGGCAGGCGAAACGCAAACTGCCTCCTACACTCTTTCGGCCAACTCGCAGGCATTCAACCTGAACCCATCCATCCCCATGCAAGTGTGCAAGGAAGACACTACCCAATGGATGATTCATGCTTCCAATCCCCAAATGTCGCCCCTCACACTGATTGCTGACTGGCGTATCGAGCCTGAAACGGAAGATGGAGAATTGATAACAAAGGATGCCAAGCCCACCTTGAGCGGGCGATGTCTCACAGGCAAGAATAATCCTTCAGACACTTGGCATAATGTACCTTCAGGCCGTTATCGCCTGACGGCATGGGCTACCGACTCGTTGGGTCATCGGGTGGAGAGTACCGCTTCGTTCGTCCTCTTCTCGAAAGAAGACCGCCGTCCGCCTATCCACGCTCCTCTCTTCTTCCACGAACGGAAGATGGAGGTGGCTGCTGGCGAAAAGGCCTCCTTCTGCCTGGGTACTTCGTTCAAGGATGCCTGGGTGTGGATGGATATCTTTACAGGTGGAAAGCGCGTGGAGAGCCGCCTGTTGCAACTCTCAGACACCCTGATGTGCGTCGAGATGCCTTACCTGGACAGTTACGACGAAAGCGTCACGCTCCTGTTCAACACCCTGAAGGAAGGCGAGCTGTATAGCCGAACCGCTTTCTTGAAGCGCATCCAGCCCAATCGCACTCTGCAGATGAAGTGGGAAGTCTTCCGCGACCGCCTGCGTCCTGGTCAGGAGGAAGAATGGCGTCTTGTGGTGACTACGCCCGAAGGCCTGCCCGCCTCGGCCGAGATGCTGGCGTTGATGTACGACGCTTCGCTCGACAAGCTTTATCCCAACCGTCAGTCGTGGGATGTCTTCTTCGCTCCGCAACTCGACTGGCGCAACGTGCGTCTGAACACGGCCAGTCGCCTCTATCTGTCGCCCTACTTCACGATACCCGACTGGAAGGTACCCGGCTGGTCGTTCGACCGCTTCTGCTCGCCGTGGCTGGTACCCCAGGTCATAGAAATACGCGATGATGCTCTCGTCGTAGGATACGGTTCCAGCCGGACGCCCACCTTGGTAGGAGGAACCGTCTTGCAGAAGTCTGCCTCCAACGCTATCTTCAACACGAAGGAAGAAGCTGGCCTTGCCGTGGAAGCCGCCTACACACCACCTACGGCCGACGATGTCTTGTTTGAAGAAGAAGTGGTGAATACCGCCGAAACCCTCCAGCCCGATGCCGACCTCCGCACCAACTTTGCCGAGACGGCCTTCTTCTATCCCCAGCTCCGCACCAACGAACGGGGCGAGGTGGTTGTGGCCTTCACCCTGCCGCAAAGCCTGACCCGATGGAACTTCCGCGGCTATACCCACACGAAGGACATGCAGACAGGCCTGCTCGAAGCATCGGTTGTCAGCGCCAAGGAATTCATGCTGCGCCCCAACCTGCCGCGCTTCTTCCGCATGGGCGATCAGGCTCAGGTGGCCGCCACGGTGAGCAACCTGACCGAGGGCACGATAAAAGGGCGTGTGACATTACAATTGTTCGACCCCACAACCGAAAAAGTCATCCTGACCCGCCGCGAAAAGTTTGAAGCGGAAGCCGGCCGCAACGCCGCCGTCAGCTTCGTCTTCGATGTGGACGACCGCTATCCCCTGTTGGGCGTACGTCTCACGGCCGATGGAGGCAACTTCAGCGACGGCGAGCAGCATGTCCTCCCCGTGCTCAGCAATCAGGAGTATGTGACGGAAACCCTGACCTTCGACCTGAAGGGCAACGACGCCTGCACGCTCCGCCTCGATACGTTGTTCAATCACAACAGCTCCACCGCCACCCAACGGCGCCTGACCGTCGAGGTGACGGGCAACCCTGCCTGGATGGCCATACAGGCCCTGCCTTCCTTGACGCAACCCGACAGCGAGAATGCCATCTCGTGGGCCGTAGCCTATTATGCCAACACCTTGGCCGCCGCCATCGCACAATCGCAACCTCGCATCCGCGAAGTCATCGAGGCTTGGCAAGCCAGCGGGCAGAGCAAGGAAACCTTCCTCAGCCGTCTGGAGCAAAATGAGGATTTGAAAAATATATTATTGAGTGAAACGCCCTGGCTGGCCGAAGCCACTTCGGACACGGAGCGCATGCAACGCCTCGTACAGCTGTTCGACGCCAACCGCCAACGCAACCTTACCCTCTCGGCCCTTACCCGCCTGAAGGAATTGCAAGGCGAAGACGGTGCCTGGAGCTGGTACAAAGGCATGGGCAGCAACCGCGACATCACCACCTACATCGCCACCCTGCTTGTACGCCTGCCCCTGCTGACAGGCGGCCCGCTCGATGCCGATGCCTTGGCGATGAAGCAACGTGCCTTTGCCTATCTGCACCAAGAAGCTCTCAAGGAATATAAGCGCCTGCGCGAAGCCGAACGCAAGGGCACGCCCATCACCACCCTGTCGGCCGACGCCTTCGACTACCTCTACCTGCTGGCCTTGGATGCCGACGCGATGAAGCAGGCTGACAAGGAGGTACACAACTACTTCCTCTCGCTTCTGCCCCGCCAGCTGACGACGACCTCCATACAACGCAAGGCACAAGCTGCCGTCATCCTTCAAGCCGCAGGACGCAAGGCCGATGCCCAAGCATTTGAAGCCTCAATCAAGGAACATCTCGTGCAAGAAAAGACAATGGGCGCCTACTTCGCCTTCAACGATGGCTATTATAGTTGGGGCATGATGCCCGTCACCACCCACGTGGCCGCCATGGAAGCCCTGTCGCGCTTCGAAGGCAATGCATCTGTCATCGAGGAGATGAAGCGCTGGTTGCTGAAGCAGAAGCAGACAACCCAATGGAATACACCTGTAGCCTCGGCCGATGCCATCTATGCCCTCTTGTGCAACGGCTGCAACTGGTTGGCCGACCGTGGCGACGTCACTCTCACCTTGGGGCATGAACGCCTCCGTACTACTGACGCTTCCGCCCGCCCGTTGCAAGGCTTGGGATACATCAAAGAGACGTACGAGGAAGGCAACGCCGCCCTCAAAGCCCGTACCCTTGAAGTGGAGAAACACGACGAAGGCATGGCTTGGGGAGCTGTCTATGCCCAGTATCTTTCGCCCGTGGCCGATGTCCGAGCACAAAGCACTGGTTTGTCCATCGAAAAGCAATGCTTTGTCGAGCGTAAAACAGCCTTTGGCCGTTCGGAACTCCATCCGCTGGAAAAGGAAGGCGGCCTTCGCGTAGGCGACAAGCTGGTCATCCGCCTTGTGCTTCGTCTTGACCGCGCCATGGATTACGTTCAGCTGAAGGACAGCCGTGCCGCCTGCCTCGAGCCGACCGCCACGCTCTCTGGCTACCGCTGGATGGGAGGATTCGGCTATTATGCCGAGACGAAGGATGCTTCGACGCGTTTCTTCTTCGACCATCTGGGCAAGGGTACCTACGTATTGGAGTACAGCTGCCGCGTTTCGCAAGTCGGCACCTACCAATCGGGGCTTGCTACCGTCCAATGCGCCTATGCGCCCGAGATGGCTGCCCATTCCTCGGCTGGTACACCTCTGCAGGTGAAGGAATGAGTAGGGAAACCAAAAACTTGCCTAAAATATGTAGAGCAGGATGTTTCTTCGGCTTGAATTTTGTAAATTTGCGGCAAGTAATAAAGATAAAGACGAAATAGATGAAACGATTTTTTGCGATAATTGCTTTGAGCATGGGGTTGACGGCTACGCTTTCGGCACAGGCCCGCTTCACTTCGAGCACCCAAATGCAACACTTGGGGCAGATTGAATGGAAGCGTCCTGTAACCGTACAGTACACCATCACCAATACGGGCGACGAGCCTTTGGTGCTTTCCGAGGTGGAACCCGATTGTGCCTGTACGGCCGCCCGCTGGACAAAGACTCCCATCGCGCCTGGCGATAAGGGAACGGTGGATGTGACTTTCGATGCCGAAGCGCTTGGACATTTTCAGAAGGCCGTGGCCATATTCACCAATGCATCCCCCAATCTGGTGTATCTGAAGTTCGACGGTGAGGTGGTGACGGAAATCAAGGACTTTGCCCGTACCCATCCCTATCTGGTAGGACAAATACGCATCGACCAAAACGAGATAAACTTCCCTGACGTGCAGCATGGCGAGCATCCTGTGGTGTATCTCAGTGTGGTAAACCTCTCCGACAAGCCTTATGAGCCTGTCCTGATGCACTTGCCGCCCTATCTGGAGATGAAGGCCGAACCTGAGGTCTTGCAGCAGGGCGAACGTGGTACGCTGACTTTGACATTGAACTCTGAGAAACTGACCGATTTGGGCTTGACTCAGTCGTCTGTTTACCTTTCTCGCTTTTTGGGCGATAAAGTCAGTGAGGAGAATGAACTGCCCGTTTCTGCTATCCTTTTACCTGATTTTTCTGGGTTGACGGAGACAGAGCGCCTGAATGCTCCTGCCATTCGCCTTTCGGCCGAGGACATCGACTTGAGCGGCGACTTGGCGAAGAAGAAACGTGCGCGGCGAGACATTACCGTGACCAATACAGGTCGTTCGCCTCTTCAGATCAGTAAGCTTCAGGTGTTTCACCCAGCGGTGGGCGTCAGCTTGAAGAAGACCGTCCTCCAACCTGGTGAATCCACCCGCTTGCGTGTTTCTGTTACAAAGAAAAATATTGGTAAACATCGTCGTCACTTGCGTCTGTTGCTGATTACGAACGATCCTACGCAGCCGAAAGTAGAAATCAACATTAAAGCCAAATAACCATGGAACATCCTGAAAACTGTGCTGAATACAAGGGCTTGACCGTCAACGCAGGCGTTGAGCAACCCTCGTCCGTGAATCCTTATCTGAAGAACCGTCCGCGTCGTAAGAAACGCGAACTGACCGTGGCCGACTATGTGGACGGCATCCTGAAAGGTGACGTCACTGTTTTAAGTCAGGCCGTGACTTTGGTCGAGAGTGTAAAGCCTGAGCATCAGGCCGTGGCGCAGGAGGTTATCGAGAAGTGTCTTCCCTACTCGGGCAATTCTGTCCGCATTGGCATCAGTGGTGTGCCAGGTGCTGGCAAGAGTACGTCTATCGATGTTTTCGGACTTCATGTCCTCGAACAATATGGAGGAAAGTTGGCCGTGTTGGCCATCGACCCCAGTAGTGAGCGTAGCAAGGGCAGTATTTTGGGCGACAAGACCCGCATGGAGAAACTTTCTGTCCATCCGAAATCCTTTATTCGTCCCAGCCCTTCGGCGGGGTCGTTGGGAGGAGTCGCACGCAAGACGCGCGAAACCATTATCCTTTGCGAAGCTGCTGGCTATGACAAGATTTTTGTCGAGACCGTGGGCGTAGGGCAGAGTGAGACGGCCGTCCATTCGATGGTCGATTTCTTCCTGCTCATCCAGTTGGCGGGTACGGGTGACGAGTTACAGGGCATCAAGCGTGGTATCATGGAGATGGCCGACGGTATTGTCATCAACAAAGCCGATGGCGACAACATCGAACGCGCCCGTTTGGCAGCCGCTCAGTTCCGCAATGCCCTCCATCTTTTCCCTGCTCCCGAGAGTGGATGGACACCCCAAGTGCTGACCTATTCAGGTTTCTATAACTTGGGTGTAAAGGAGATTTGGGACATGGTTTATAACTATATTGACTTCGTGAAGGAGAACGGTTATTTTGTCTATCGCCGCAACGAGCAGAGCAAGTATTGGATGTACGAAAGCATCAACGAACACCTGCGCGACAGCTTTTACCACAATCCAAAGATCGAAGCTTTGTTGGCCGATCGTGAGCAACAGGTTCTGCAAGGCAACCTGACCTCGTTTGTAGCTGCCAAGTCGTTGCTCGACACATACTTTGAAGATATGAAAGGCGGTGAGTAAGGGGAGATCAGAACCCTGTAACAAACTCATCGAAGCTGGTGTCGGTAATGCCAATCTTTTCTTTCAGGCGCATTTTCTTACGTGATATACTTCCCTTGGCTATGTGGTAGATTTCTGCCAATATGGCCAAGGGAAGTTCCATTTTCACCAGGCAACAAAAGTCAATCTCTTCATCCGTTAGTTGTGGATAAGTTGTTCGTAAACGTCGGGTGAAGTTGTCGAAGCAAGCGTCAGTATTGTTGCGTAAGGTTTGCCAGTCTTCTTGTGAAAGGTGAAGGGCACCTGCCTGGTTTCGACTGCGCATGAGCAGGGGAATGGTGATTTCGTTCAGCTGCTTAAAGTATTCTATCTTCTGGGTTAGTTGGGCGTTTTCGAGTTGTTCCTTTGCTTCCTGTTCTTTCAGATAGCGTATTTCCATTTCCTGTCGGGATAGTTGTGCTTGCATCAGGTCGCGGTTGAGCAAGGCTTGACGGCGGCGGGTGTAGATGTAGTAGATTCCCCACAAAATGATGAGAAAGCCAACGAGAATAGCCAGACGGTAGACTTGTAGTATGCGGCGTGTCAGTTGGCTTTCACTTCTTTCGATCTGTTGTTGTTGCTTGCGATATTCGCTGATGGCGTGTACTTTGTCCAATAGTTCGGCTTTTTTATCAGCATCGAGCGAGTCGCGATAGCGCACGTGTTCGCGCAAGAAGTCAAAAGCTTTGAGGCTTTCACCGCGATGGTATAGGGCTTCAGACATATAGCGGTAGGCATCCGTTTTGCGAGACAGGGGATACATTTCGGCTATCTGGCGGAAGTAGTAGTGTGCCGAGTCGTTGCGGGCGATGTGGAATCGGATGCCTTTGCAGAAGGTTCGGTAGAAATTCTGTCGCCCCGCACTTGTAGCGATAGCACGTTCGATGTCTGCCAGGGCAGAGTCGGGCTGCTCCATATAGAGATGGACTACGGCCATTTCGGCTTGTAGTTCAGCTTGCTTTTCAATGCTGACGGAAGCGGCGTATTGGTCGGCCATGCGTAGTTCTGCCAAGGCTTGGTCAAATTCTTTTTTGCTTTTGAAGCGGCTGCTTCGGATAAGTCCGATGCGTACCAGCATCAGGCTGTCCTGTTCTTGCAAGGCCTTGTCGAGGGCTTTGTTCAAGAGGCGTGTCTCTTGTGAGGCGAAATGATTGAAGCGGCAAAAGTCAGCTTGCGCGATGTCCAGCTCCATTTGCAGGCGCGACGGTGATGGAGTGGGGAGGTACTGGCGGGCTTTCTCGTAACACTCCTGAGCGCGTAGCAGGAAGAAATCCTGATGCAGCTTTTTTCCTTTGAAGAAATAGATGAGGCTGATGTGAAGCGAATCGTCTGCTTCTATGGCCTGCTGTAGCCCTTTGTCGAGCAGACTGTCTGGTAATAGAACGGAGTCGTGCAGGGCAATGCTGTCCCAAAATAAGCTCGGGAATTCTTCGTGGCGGTGGTTGCACGCACTTAGCCATGAGGCAAACAAAAGGAATAACAGGACTTTTCTCATAATTATTGCAAATATATACAGAAAGTCTGAAACTTCCTCGTGAAGCTCTATTTTTTTGCTTTTGGAGGACGTCTGCTGTTATTTGTACATCGTGTACATTATCGTTTAGGTGTTTATTCCTTTGAAAAACAGTGATTTGTTTCTCTTTCTTATGTACATCGGGTTTGCTTGTCCGCTTGTGCGTTATCCTATAATTTTGCCGTCGAAAGTCATCACTAAGCGATGCAATGGCTGGATTTCGACAAGATTAACCATCTATACTATCAATACGCTATTTTGTGATTTTATGAAAGAGAGAGTTTTGACATTGATTATGTGTGTGTGCCTGGGTGCGGGAGCGCTTTGGGCACAAGTGAGGCAAGTGACGGGCGTGGTTACTTCTGCGGAAGACGGACAGCCTGTTATCGGCGCTTCGGTGCTGGTGAAAGGAGCCTCGCAAGGTACAGTGACGGACGTGGATGGCAAGTTTGCCTTGGACAATGTACCGGCTTCAGCCAAGATGCTGGTGGTCTCGTTCGTTGGTATGAAGACACGCGAAGTGCCTGTAAGCGACCGCGTGGAAATTGTGTTGGAGAACGATCAGCAAGTGCTTGATGAAGTGCTTGTTACGGTGGCGTACGGTACGGCCAAACGTTCGTCGTTAACGGGAGCTATTTCTTCTGTCGATCAGAAGCAGATCGAGCTGCGCCCCGCTTCGAGCGTTACTTCCGCTTTGGAAGGTAGCACTTCAGGTGTGCAGATCAACAGCACTTACGGAGCGCCGGGCAGCTCGCCTGAGATCCGTATTCGTGGCATTGGGACGGTGAACGGTTCCAGTTCGCCCCTGTATGTGGTGGACGGCGTTCCCTTCAGCGGAAGCATCGCCGACATCAATCCTGCTGATATTGAAAGTATGTCGGTGTTGAAAGATGCCGCTTCGTGCGCTCTTTATGGTAATCGTGCTTCGAATGGTGTCATTCTGATTACTACCAAGAAAGGTACGGCTGGAAAGCTGAGTTTCAATCTGAAGGTGAATCAGGGTATCTACACGCGAGGCATCAAGGAATATGCCCGTACGGATGCGCGGCAGTTCATGGAAGCCAGCTGGCAGAACCTGCGTAACGCCCGCATCTCCGCTGGCGACGCTCCCGACGTGGCAGCCCGCTATGCCAGCGAAAATCTGATCGGCGAGCAGCTTTACCTGAACATCTTCAACAAGCCCGACAAAGAGCTGTTTGATGCTGACGGACGCCTAGCTGCAGGCGTGCAGATATTGCCCGGTTACGCTGAAGATCTCGATTGGTACAAGGCGTCTATCCGCAACGGATACCGTCAGGAATATCTCTTCAGCGGCAATGCAGCCAACGAGAAGAGCGACTATTATTTCTCGCTGGGCTACCTCGATGAAGAGGGTTACGTGCGCAATTCGAGTTTCGATCGTCTTTCAGCTCGTGTATCGGTCAATGTGGCGCCAGTGAGCTGGCTGAAGGCGGGAGTCAACTTGTCGGGCAGCCATCAGAATTCCCAGATTACGGCTGGCGACCAGGATGCGTCGTTCACCAATGCCTTCATGTATTGCCGCCAGATTGCGCCCATTTATCCTGTGCATCTGCATAACGCCGATGGCTCTTACCGCCTGACGGCCGACGGGCAGCGACAGTACGATCCCGGCTACTACACCGACGACAAGGGCGTTGAAATAGCTACCCGCAACCAGTATGCCGACCGCCACGTGGTATGGGAAAACGAACTGGACAAGAACGAGACCGTGCGCAATACGCTGCAGGGCATCGCCTATATGGATGTCAAGTTCCTGAAGGATTTCACGTTCACCGTAAAGGGCGACATGAACCTGAGTCAGTCGGACAATACGGCTTACGACAACGCCGTCATCGGCAACGGAAAGGGTAGCAACGGCCGCGGACGCCGTGAACTCTACCGCTACAAGAGCTACACCTTCCAACAGCAGTTGAAGTGGACGCATCTCTTCGGCGGGCATTTGCTGGACGTGCTGCTGGCGCACGAGAATTTCTCCTATAACTATAATTATCTGTATGGATTCAAGACGTCGCAGATTTTTGCCGGACGTCCCAATTTCAGCAACTTCACCGAGATGACCAGCCTGGACAGCTACGAGAACAACTACCGCACGGAAAGCTACCTGGGACGCATCCGCTATAACTACCGCGACCGCTACAATCTCGAAGTATCTTTCCGCCGCGACGGTTCCTCGCGTTTCCATCCGGACAACCGCTGGGGTAACTTCGGCAGCGTGGGAGCCAACTGGATCATCAGTGAAGAAGATTTCATGAAGGATGTCAACTGGGTGAACGACCTGAAGCTGCGCGCCAACTACGGCCAGGTGGGCAACGACGCCGGAGCCGGATACTACGCCTACATGAGCCTCTACTCCGTGGAGCAGAACGCGCATAAAGGAGCGCTCTACCTGACGCAGAACGACTCTTACGACCTGAAGTGGGAAACAGGTGAGGCCTACGGTGTGGCCGTCGAGGCACGCCTCTTCGATCGCTGGAACCTGAGTGCCGAGTATTTCGACAAGCGCAACAAAGACCTCCTGTTCGACATCTACCTGCCTCTTTCGGCCGGTGGTACTTCGACCTCTGCCGCCGAGTCGACCGTGACGCGCAACCTGGGAACCATCTCCAATCGCGGCATCGAGGTGAACACCGACGTTGATGTCTTCCGCAACCGGAACTGGACCATTAACCTGGCGGCCAACGCCACCTGGTTGAAGAACAAGATCGTGAAATTGCCCGATCAGAACAAGGATGGCATCATCTCCGGTCCCTACAAGATTGTCGAAGGCAAGAGCCGTTACGAATTCTTCACCTATACTTTCGAAGGCGTGGACCAGCTGACGGGCAATTCGCTCTACAAAGCCAATCTGGAGGACTATTACGTCACCCTGCCCGACGGCACGACGCTGGGCAACAAACAGAGCGGCGTTGACATCACCAAAAAGGCAACGGTGATTGGCGGCGTTCCTTACGTGACCAACACCACCTACGGCCAGCGGGAATTCCACGGGTCGGCCCTCCCCACGGTGTATGGCAGCTTTACGGGCACCATCGGCTACAAATCGCTCACTCTCTCTGCTCTTTTCACATATTCGCTGGGCGGAAAGACGATGGACGGTGTCTACCAGTCGCTGATGACTACCGGCACCAGCCCGAGCAACTATCATGCCGACATCATGCAGTCGTGGGCGAAGGCTCCCGAAGGAATGGACGAACATTCGCCCGACCGCATCCGGAAGGACGGCATACCGCAAATCAACAGTACGTTGAGTTCGGACAACAATGCCGTCTCTTCCCGCTGGCTCACTTCGGCCGACTATCTGGTGGTGAAGAACATTACCCTGGCCTACCGCCTGCCGCAGGCGTGGGTCACCCGCATGGGGCTACAGGCCATGGGACTGAACGTCAGCTGCGAGAACCTCTGGACCTTCACCGCCCGACAGGGCATGAACCCCCAGCAGTCTTTCTCTGGCGGACAGGGCAATTACCTCGTGACGCCGCGCATCTTCTCCGTGGGAGTGAGTGTGACTTTGTAAAACCGTAAACACCGAATTCGTATGAAACTGAAAAATAGATTTTTCCTGGCCGCCGCGGCAGCGCTGCTGTCTGCCTGTTCGGCCGACTACCTCGACACCCTGCCGCAATCGTCTACCGACACGGGCACCGTCTTCGAAACGACCGAAAACGCCCGCATGGCCGTCAACGGCCTCTGCCTCATGATGACCCAGCAATACCTCGGACAGCAGGGCGTCAACGGCGAGGGGACCATCAAGACCTGGTATGGCAACTATCCGGGCAACGACTTCCAGAAGTGCAACCTGACGGGATGGGCGGACATCATCAACGCCACGTCGTTCCTGGAACGCAACTCGTCGCTCTACTGCTACTATCCGTGGTTCTACTACTACAAGCTCGTGGGCAACGCCAACCGCATCCTGGCCAACATCGACAAGGCTGTGGGGGCGGAAGAAGAACGGCTCTTCATCCGTGCACAGGCACTCACCGTCCGTGCCTACGCCTACCTGATGCTCAGCCAGCTCTACTGCCATCGCTGGGCGGACAGCAACCAGGGCGCCTCGCGCGGCCTGCCCCTGCGCATCGACACGTCGGACGGCGACCTGCCCGCTTCGACCCTGGCGCAAGTCTACACGCAGATTTATACCGACCTCGACGCCGCCATCGACGGCTATACGCGCAGCGGCCTGACGCGCCCCCGCGACGACAACCACAGCCCCGACCTTGCCGTGGCCTACGCCATCTATGCCCGTGCCGCCCTGACGCGCGAGGACTGGGCCGCGGCCGCCAAGTATGCCCCCCTGGCACGCAAGGACTATCCGCTGATGAGCAATGCCGACTACGTGGACGGCGGGTTTAGTACGCCCAACCGTGAATGGATCTGGAGCAGCTACAGCGCTCCCGACCAGACGCTCTACTACTTCTCCTTCTTCGCCCAGCAGGGCAGCAACTCCAGCGCCAACATCTGCCGCAGTTATCCCTGCGCCATCAGCAAGGAGCTCTACGACCGCATTCCTGCGACCGACGTGCGCCGCCGCATGTTCCTCGCCCCGCAGGAGGGCGACGCCTACAACACGGCCAATGGCCGCGTCACCGCCGGCTCTCTGCTGGAGCGCGCTCGCCGCGACTACGCTTCGAAGCTCTTCTCTTCGAGTCTCATTTACGCCTACATGCAGTTCAAGTTCCTCTGCACTGGCCAGCCCGGCGTGGGCCAGCTCAATCACTTCCGCTCTGCGGAGATGTACCTCATCGAGGCCGAAGCCCTCTGCCGCCTGGGCGGCAAGGACGCCGACGTGCAGGCCCTGATGCAGGCGCTGGTAAAGGACAGCGGCCGCGACCCGCAGTATGCCTGCACCAAGACGGGCGTCGACCTGCTGGAAGAAGTCAGGCTCTACCGTCGCATCGAGCTTTGGGGCGAAGGTTTCGACTGGTTCGACCTGAAGCGCTGGCGCCTGCCCATCGAGCGCCACGCCCATCCCACGGGCAGCTTCCATCCCCAGTTCGCCGTCAGCGTGAAGCCCGAGGAAGGCAACCAGTGGACGTGGGTCTATCCCGCCAAGGAGGTGGATTACAACGGCGCGCTGGACAGTTACATCGAGTGATAGAACTTCTTTACCCTAACCAATTTCATATTTTTTTCTTCATCTATTCTCTCTGATGTCAGGTCGGGAGGCCCGGTTTCTGCGGAAGCCGGCGTCTCCCGACGTTTTTTGTATAAAAACAAAAAAATATTTTGTCTTTTTATTTTTTGTTTGTTGAAATTCACTACATTTGTGGCATTTAATATCTAACAAATAGAAAAGACATGGAAAAAGAAGTTATGATGAACGCTGAGAACGTTCGTGAGGCTTACGAAGCCCCTAAGTGTGAAATGATTGAAATGCAGAATGAAGGTGTGTTGTGCGGAAGTGTAATAGAGGGATCCCAAATTGGGAGTTTTGGTGAAAATGATTTTAAAGGTGGTTGGGATTATTAAAAAAATGAAATCAGAAAGAAAATGAAAGCTAAACAAGTTTTGAGGGTATTACCCTTGGCTGCATTGGCGCTGATGATGGGTGCCTGTAATAATGACGAGGTATTAAATAAAGATGTAGAAAATGAGGAAACTGATCAACTCGTTCCGATGACTTTCACTGCCGGAATGGCACAGACGCGTACCGAATTGGGAGGTAATATAGTTAATGGGGTGATTTGGCAAGCTGGTGATGCTATTTCGGTTTTGAGTCTCAGTGAGGATGGAAACAGTCTGGGTGATTATCGATTCACTACGCAGGATGCCGGAGCGACGGCCACGTTTACCGGCCAGGCACAGGATGCACCGGCATTTTTGGCTGTCTATCCTTATCGGGAAGGTTTGAGTGGAACGATTAGTGATATTAATTCTAGTAATCCTAAATTGGGTCTTGAAGGGTTGTCTCTTTCGGCAGATCAACAGGCTGTCCCGGGTTCTTTCGATCCTGTCCAACATTTTGCTGTTGCCTATTTGGCTTCATTTGGTGATATATCTAAGGGGTTCTATTTCAGAAACTTTTGTGCTTTAGTGAAGTTCAGTATTGCGGGTAGCGAAGCCGATGACGTGAAGAAGGTCACTTTGACAGCTAATGGAGGAGAGAAGTTGGCTGCCAATAGTTTTTCAATAGACTGTACGCAGTTTAATTATGTGGCAACAGCTCAATATGTTGTGAATGAAGGTGGAAGTTCTTCCGTTTCGCTGACAGCTAAGGATGGTTTCTTCCTGCCCCGTACAGATTATTACTTTGTGGTGCTTCCAGGTACTCTTTCTTCAGGTATGAAATTGACTTTTGAGAAAGCGGATGGTTCTTCTATTACAAAAACTTCTACAACTGAGGCTGAGGTTGAAGCAAGTCGTATTTTGAATTTGGGTGAGTTCTTGTTGGGTGACTATGATGTATTTGAAAACACTGAACTTATTAATGCGATAAATAACAGTGGAACCAAAGTCAACTGGACAGTAAATGAAGATGGAACCGTGACGCTTAATGAAGATAATTGGGCTGCGATGCAGAAAAAAACAGTTCTTTCTCTGAAGAATAAAGGATTGACGGATCTTTCCGGTATTGAGTACTTTACAAAATTGACTTCTTTGGACTGTTCAGGTAATGCAGATTTGACGAAACTGAATGTCAGCAGTCTGACGGATTTGACTTCTTTAAACTGTTCAAATTGTCAATTGACTTCCTTGGATGTTAGCAAACAGACTAAACTGACAATTTTAAATTGTAGTGGTAATCAGTTGGTTTCATTGGATGTCAATACGCTGACTGATTTGACAAGCTTGTCTTGCAATAAAAACGAATTAACGACGTTGAACGTTGATAAATTGACGAAACTTGAATTCCTAATTTGTTACGAAAATCAGTTAGAGGCCCTTTCCATCGTGAATAATACAGCTTTGAACCAAGATAAAGAGTACCCTGGGTTGCTTTGTGGTAACCAGAAGGATAGTAAAACTTTGAAGCTGACCCTTACATCCGATCAGGGAAAGTTGTGGAATGATTTTTGGGAAAATCCATTTTCAAATGGAAGGGTTGAATTGAATGTAGTAGAATAACTTAACATTCAAATCCTTCCTTGAACTCATCTGCGGCGACTTCCTGAAGTCACGTCTTGAGACTTCCCGAAGTCTCCGTACATGAGTTCCCGGAAGTCTGGTCCACAGACTTCCCGAAGTCTCTGTTGGTAATCTTTTGAACTCTGCAAGATATTGATAATCAATATATAATAAAACTGTCCGAAACGATGCTAGATCGGAAGCCTGGCAAATTGTTTTAATCTTAAAATCGTAATAATTATGTACAAATACAAACTTCTGAAACGGAACAATCCGAAAGACCCGGACGCTCCCAAGAAATGGTACGCCGCTCCTTTGAGCGAGGCGGCACAGGACGTGAAGTCCATGACTCGGGCCGCTACGGAAAATACAACCGTGGCTCCTAAAGAGATGGAAACGTCGTTGGAGTTGTTGGGCAACTATGCCCGAAAACAGCTGTTGCAAGGACATGTGGTACGTGTGGGCGACCTGGGCACGCTTCGCATTACTTTCCAGAGTGAAGGGGTAGAGGATATTGTGAAGTATAATGCTTCGGCTATGATTAAGAACCCTCGTATTCTCTTCACCCCCAGCAAGGAGTTTCGCGATACGATTGTCAAGAATCTCCAGTTCGAGAACGGCGGTGTACTGGACGGGGACATCAACTATGCTTCGCTGGCCGACTACAAGAAGGCTAAAGGTATTACTGATTCCACGCCCGACCCTGAACCCGGCGGCGGCGACGAAGGCGAAGGCGGAAGTCCGTTGTAAATGGAGAATTGAGAATGGATAATGGAGAATGGAAAATGGCAAACTTTCTGTTCTCCATTTTTTTATTTCTCCCCGCAACGCCCTTGCTTTTCTCCCGCTTTGTGCTAACTTTGCCGTCAGTAGAACCAAGCTGAAACAAGATATGGAAATACAAGCCAACTATATCCGCCGCATCGAGATCGACGGCCTGTGGCACCGCTACAACGTGGCCTGGGACCTGCGCCCCGACGTCAACATTCTGGCCGGCATCAACGGCGTGGGCAAGACCACCATCCTGAACCGCTCCGTGGGCTACCTGGAGCACCGCACTTCGGGCGAGGTGAAGAACGGCGAACTGGAGGGCGTGCGCGTCTACTTCGACCGCCCCGACGCCACCTCCATCCCCTACGACGTCATCCGCTCCTACGACCGGCCGCTCGTCATGGGCGACTTCACCGCCCGCATGGCCGATCCCAACGTGCGCTCCGAGCTCGACTGGCAGCTCTACCTGCTGCAGCGCCGCTATCTGGACTATCAGGTGAACGTGGGCAACCGCATGATCGAGCTTCTGGGCAGCGACGACGACGCGCAGCGCGCCCTTGCCCCGCAGCTCTCCCTGCCCAAGCGCCGCTTCCAGGACATGATCGACGAGCTCTTCGGCTACACGCGCAAGACCATCGACCGCCGCAGCAACGAAATCGCCTTCTATCAGGACGGCGAACGCCTGCTGCCCTACAAGCTCTCTTCGGGCGAGAAGCAGATGCTCGTCATCCTGCTCACCGTGCTCGTGCGCGAAGGCACCCACAGCGTCCTCTTCATGGACGAGCCCGAAGCCTCGCTCCACATCGAGTGGCAGCAGAAGCTCATCGGCATGATCCGCCGCCTGAACCCGCAGATGCAGCTCATCCTTTCCACCCACTCGCCCGCCGTCATCATGGAAGGCTGGCTCGATGCGGTGACGGAGGTGAGCGAGATAACCAAAGAAATGGAGAATGGAAAATTGAAAATGGAAAGTTAATTCTCCGCCTCCAATTCTCAATTATCAATTCTCAATTCTCCATTAAATCATGTCTCTCACCCTCCGCCATAACCTCACCTCCGACTACCTGAACGCCGCCCGCCGCCTGTCGCCGCCGAAGAAGCGCCGCCGCATTGTGGCCTACGTCGAAAGCTACGACGACGTGGCCTTCTGGCGCACGCTGCTCTCCGAGTTCGAGACCGACGAACACTACTTCCAGGTGATGCTCCCCTCGCAGACCTCGCTGTCGAAGGGAAAGAAAACCGTGCTGCTCAACACGCTCAATGCCGACAAGCTGGGCGGCAGCCTCATTGCCTGCGTGGACAGCGACTACGACTTCCTGATGCAGGGAGCCACCGCCCTGTCGCGCCGCATCAACCAGAATCCCTACGTGCTGCAGACCTACGCCTACGCCATCGAGAACTACCTGTGCTACGCCGAAACCCTGCACGACGTCTGCGTGCAGGCCACGCTGAACGACCGCCAGCTGCTCGACTTCCCCGAATTCATGCGCCGCTATTCGCGCCTGGCCTATCCGCTCTTCCTGTGGAACATCTGGTTCTACCGCCGCCACGACAACACGACCTTCCCCATGTACGAGTTCAACCAGTGCGTCCGCCTGCAGGACGTTAGCCTGGCCCATCCCTACCGCTGCCTGGACGACGTGCGCCGCCGCGTCGACGCCAAGCTCTCCGAACTGCGCACCCGCTTTCCGCAGGACATCGAGCACATCGACGCCTTGGGCGAGGAACTGACGCAGCTCGGCCTGACGCCGGACACAACCTACCTCTACATCCAGGGCCATCACCTGATGGACGGCGTGGTGATGAAGCTGCTCAACCCCGTCTGCACGCAGCTCCGCCGCGAGCGTGAGAAGGAGATTCGCCGCCTGGCCGTTCACGACGAGCAGTTCCACAACGAACTGACCGCCTACGAGAACAGCCTGGCCGCCGTCCAGCTGATGCTGAAGAAGAACGACGGCTACAAGGGCCTCTACCTCTACCAGTGGATGCGCGAGGACGTGCAGCGGATACTGGAAATGAAATAAAGAATTTAGCTTATGGAACTATTGAAACGTATTGACGAACTCTTGATAGGCTGGGGAATGAGCCCAGCCACAGCCGACTGGCTCGACCAGTTTATCGCTTTCATGCTGGTACTGCTCCTGGCCTTTGTCGCCGATTTTATTTGCCGCAAGGTGTTGCTCAGGGCCATCGCCCGCCTGGTGCAGAAGACCAAGGCTACGTGGGACGACATCCTGTTCGACCGCCGCGTGATGGGCTATCTCAGCCACATGGTGGCGCCCGTCATCATCTACCTGTTCATTCCGGTCGTCTTTGCCGATACCGATTCGGCGACGCTGAACTTCATCCGTCGCCTGTGCTACATCGTCATCATTCTTTCCTTTCTCTTCTTCATCAATGCCTTCCTCAAGGCCGCCTATACGGTCTACAGCGAGAAGGAATCCATGCGCGACCGTCCGCTGAAGGGGCTGCTCCAGACGTTGCAGGTGTCGCTGTGGACCATCGGAATCATCGTGGTCGTGGCCGAACTGTTGGGCAAGTCGCCCCTGTCGCTGCTGGCCGGACTGGGAGCCTCGGCCGCCATCCTGATGCTGGTGTTCAAGGACAGCATCATGGGCTTCGTCAGCGGCGTGCAGCTCTCGGCCAATGACATGCTGAAGGTGGGCGACTGGATTACGATGCCCAAGTACGGAGCCGACGGAACGGTCATCGAGGTGACGCTGAACACGGTGAAGGTGCGCAACTTCGACAACACCATCACCACCATTCCGCCTTACCTGCTGGTGAGCGACTCCTTCCAGAACTGGCGCGGCATGCGCGAGAGTGGTGGCCGTCGCGTGAAGCGCAGCATCAACATCGACATGACCAGCGTACGTTTCTGTACGCCCGAGATGCTGGCGAAGTACCGCAAAATCCAGCTGCTGAAAGACTATATCGACCAGACCGAAGCCGTGGTTCACGCCTACAACGAAGAGAACGGCATCGACAACGAGGTGCTGGTGAACGGCCGCCGGCAGACGAATCTTGGTGTATTCCGCGCTTACCTCACCGCTTACCTCAAGAGCCTGCCCGTCGTGAATAAGGAACTGAACTGCATGGTGCGCCATCTGCAACCCACCGACCACGGCTTGCCCATTGAGCTTTATTTCTTTTCTACGATCAAGGATTGGATTCCCTACGAGGGTGTGCAGGCCGATGTTTTCGACCATGTGCTGGCTATTATTCCCGAGTTCGATCTTCGCGTTTTCCAATCGCCTTCGGGAGCGGACTTTCAGCGGTTGGCGGAGAAACAGCATTAGAAAACTGTGGTTTCGTTTGTCGCTGCTCTTACCTTTCGCTATATTTGCGCTGAAATTTATATTAATACATTAAAAAAAGAAGAATTGATTTATGAAGACGAGAGTATTTTTAGCTGTAGCGTTGGTGTTTTCGTTGGCTATGATGTCCTGTGGCAACAAGAAGGCGGCAGAGGCAAATTCGGAAACAGCCACGCAAGTTTGTGATTCTGCATGCACAAAAGGCGCAGGAGAATGTTGTGCCAATGATAGTACTTGCAATGGAAACTGCAACGGAGCTTGTGCCGGTGATTGCGAAAACGCTGCCTGCTCGAAGAAAGCATGCGACAAAGCTTGTGAGAAATAACCTTTCGATGAAGAAATAAAAAAGATCGAGGCGTGTCTACAAAGGATACGCCTCGATTTGTTTCATATTAACTGCAATAATATGCGTATTGTTATAGAATGTCGCATTTTGATTGAAAAAAGTAACGGATTTGTTTGCATGCTATGAAATAATCTCTACCTTTGCAGCGTTTTAAAGTCAAAAAGAAGATAAGATGATTCAGAACTTTACATATATTCTGCTGTGCGGCATTATTATTCTGCTAGGAAGATGTAGCGGAAGTGAGTGTCGTGCGTGATTATATGTATGTTGAATGATATATGAAGCCTTTCTCACTTCCGTAGTGCGAAAGGCTTTTTTGTTGGACATAACTATAAATACGATATACAAAATGAGTGACAGATTATTTATTTTCGACACAACGCTCCGCGATGGTGAGCAGGTTCCGGGATGTCAGTTGAACACGGTTGAGAAAATCCAAGTGGCCAAGCAACTGGAACTGTTGGGCGTGGACGTTATTGAAGCGGGCTTCCCCATTTCGAGTCCGGGCGACTTCAATTCGGTGATTGAAATATCCAAAGCAGTGACATGGCCTACCATTTGTGCCTTGACACGTGCCGTACAGAAAGATATCGACGTAGCGGCTGAAGCCCTGAAATATGCCAAACACAAACGTATCCACACGGGTATCGGTACTTCGGATTCGCACATCCGCTATAAATTCAACTCCAATCGTGAGGAAATCATCGAGCGTGCCGTGGCTGCCGTGAAGTATGCCCGCCGCTTTGTGGACGATGTGGAGTTCTATGCCGAAGACGCCGGACGTACGGAGAATGAATACCTGGCCCGTGTCATCGAGGCCGTCATCAAGGCGGGAGCGACGGTGGTGAACATCCCTGACACGACAGGTTACTGCCTGCCTTCGGAGTATGGTGCCAAGATCAAATACCTGATGGAGCATGTGGACGGTATTCACAACGCCGTTATTTCCACGCATTGCCATAACGACCTGGGTATGGCGACGGCCAATACGATGGCAGGTGTATTGAACGGCGCCCGTCAGGTGGAAGTGACCATTAACGGTATCGGCGAGCGTGCGGGCAACACGTCGCTGGAAGAAATCGCGATGATCATCAAGTGTCACAAGGACATCGACATTGAGACGAACATCAATACGCAGAAAATCTATCCAACAAGCCGCATGGTGTCCAGCCTGATGAACATGCCTGTACAGCCCAACAAGGCCATCGTGGGACGTAATGCTTTTGCCCACTCTTCGGGTATCCACCAGGACGGCGTGTTGAAGAACGTACAGACGTATGAAATCATCGACCCGCACGACGTGGGTATCGACGACAACTCCATCGTACTGACCGCCCGTAGCGGACGTGCTGCTTTGAAGAACCGTCTGCATGTGTTGGGCGTAGAACTGACACAAGAAAAGCTGGATAAAATATACGAAGAATTCCTCAAGTTGGCCGACAAGAAGAAAGACATCAACGACGACGACATCCTCGTCTTGGCCGGTGCCGACCGCACACAGAACCATCGCATCAAGTTGGAGTATCTGCAAGTGACTAGTGGTGTGGGCGTTCGCTCTGTAGCTAGCCTTGGTTTGAATATCTCGGGCGAAAAGTTCGAGGCGGCCGCCAGCGGAAACGGTCCGGTAGATGCTGCCATCAAGGCATTGAAGAAGATTATCGACCGTCAGATGACGCTGAAGGAATTCACCATTCAGGCTATCAGTAAGGGTAGCGACGATATGGGTAAGGTACACATGCAGGTGGAGTACGACAACCGCATCTACTACGGCTTCGGTGCCAATACCGATATCATCGCTGCTTCTGTCGAGGCCTATATCGACTGTATCAACAAATTTAAGTCATGATTTAATAGCATCCATTGATAGATATGAATACACTCTTTGATAAAATATGGGACGCCCACGTGGTACAGAAGGTGGAGGACGGCCCTACACAACTCTACATTGACCGCCTTTACTGCCACGAGGTGACCAGTCCTCAAGCTTTCGAGGGTTTGCGTGCCCGCGGTCTTCGTTGTTTCCGTCCTGAGAAGATATTCTGCATGCCTGATCACAACACGCCGACGCACGACCAGGACAAACCGATTGAAGACCCGGTTTCTCGTACACAAGTAGATACGTTGGCAAAGAATGCCGAGGAATTTGGCTTGACACACTTCGGCATGATGAATCCAAAGAACGGCATCATTCACGTTGTAGGTCCTGAACGGGGGCTGACGTTGCCAGGTATGACCATCGTCTGCGGCGACTCACACACTTCTACCCATGGAGCGATGGGTGCCGTAGCCTTTGGTATCGGTACCAGCGAGGTGGAGATGGTGATGGCTTCGCAATGCATCCTCCAGACACGGCCCAAAACGATGCGCATTACCGTGGATGGTAGGCTGGGCAAGGGAGTGACGGCCAAGGACCTGGCTCTCTACATGATGTCGAAGATGACAACCAGCGGTGCTACGGGCTATTTCGTGGAATATGCGGGCGAGGCCGTACGCAGCCTGACGATGGAGGGCCGTCTGACTTTGTGTAACCTCTCCATCGAGATGGGGGCACGCGGCGGCATGGTGGCACCCGATGAAGTAACTTTCGATTACATTAAAGGTCGTGAATATGCCCCGAAGGGCGAAGCATGGGACAAGGCTGTGGCTTATTGGAAGACGCTGAAGAGCGACGACGATGCCGTTTTCGACAAGGAAGTACGTTTCGACACCGCAGACATCGAGCCGATGATTACTTACGGTACCAACCCCGGCATGGGCATGGGTATCACCGCTCACATCCCTACGACCGAAGGCATGGGCGAGGCGGCACAGACTTCGTTCAAGAAATCACTGGGTTACATGGGCTTCGAGCCGGGCGAGTCTCTGTTGGGCAAGAAGATCGATTACGTCTTTCTTGGTGCCTGCACCAACGGCCGCATCGAGGACTTCCGTGCCTTTGCCTCCATCGCCAAAGGACGTAAGAAGGCTCCGCACGTGGTGGCTTGGCTGGTGCCCGGCTCGTGGATGGTCGATGCGCAGATACGTGAGGAAGGGCTGGACAAAATATTGGCCGAGGCTGGTTTCGAAATCCGTCAGCCGGGCTGTTCGGCCTGTCTGGCGATGAACGATGATAAAGTGCCTGCGGGCAAGTATGCCGTGTCCACGTCGAACCGCAACTTCGAAGGACGTCAGGGCCCCGGTTCGCGCACATTGCTGGCCAGTCCGCTGACCGCCGCCGCGGCCGCCGTGACGGGTGTGATTACCGACCCGCGGACATTGCTGGATTAAAACAGTGTTTTGTAGTCCGTAAAGCACTGCTTTAAGAACTGCAAAGCATCGCTTTATTGAGAACAAAGAAAAGATGTATCGTAACATTCAATAGACGAATAATGAAACAGAAATTCAATATCATAACCTCCACTTGCGTTCCCCTTCCGCTGGAGAACGTGGATACTGACCAGATTATCCCCGCCCGCTTCCTTAAGGCCACGACCCGCGAGGAGAAGTTCTTTGGTGACAACCTCTTCCGCGACTGGCGCTACAACGCCGACGGCACACTGAACAAGGACTTTGTACTGAACAACCCTGCCTATAGCGGCTGCATCCTCGTGGCCGGCAAGAACTTCGGTTCGGGCTCCAGCCGCGAACATGCTGCCTGGGCCATCGCCGGATATGGCTTTCGCGTGGTTATCTCCAGTTTCTTTGCCGATATTCACAAGAACAACGAACTGAACAACTTCGTGCTCCCTGTCGTGGTGAGCGAAGGTTTCCTGAAGGAACTGTTCGAAAGCATCGCTGCCGACCCCAAGACTGAGGTGGAAGTGAACCTGCCCGCCCAGACCGTGACCAACAAGGCAACGGGCCGTAGCGAGACCTTCGAAATCAATGCCTACAAGAAGCATTGCCTGATGAACGGACTGGACGACATCGACTTCCTTGTGGAAAATAAAGATAAGATAGAAGCATGGGAAAGCAAGTCAAAATAGAAATCATGGACACCACCCTGCGCGACGGGGAGCAGACCAGCGGCGTGTCCTTCGTACCCCACGAGAAGCTGATGATAGCTCGTCTGCTGCTCGAGGAGCTGAAGGTGGATCGCGTCGAGGTTGCCTCCGCCCGCGTGTCCGACGGCGAGGCCGATGCCGTACGCATGATTTGCGACTGGGCTGCTCGACGTGGCCTGTTGCAACGTGTCGAGGTGCTCGGCTTCGTGGACGGGCATGCGTCTGTCGACTGGATACACGCTGCAGGGTGCCGTGTCATTAACCTGCTGTGCAAGGGCTCGCTCAAACACTGCACCTACCAGCTGAAGAAGACGCCCGAGGAACACATCGCCGACATCCGCGCGGTGGTGGACTACGCCGAGGGGCTCGACATGGAGGTCAATGTTTACCTCGAAGACTGGAGCAACGGTATGAAGGACTCGCCAGAATACGTCTTCCAGCTGATGGACGCCCTTGCCGATACAGGTATCCGCCGCTTCATGCTGCCCGACACGCTGGGCATACTCAATCCCCTGCAAGTCATTGAGTTTATGCGTAAGATGAAGAAGCGCTATCCTGATACTCATTTCGATTTCCATGCTCACAACGACTATGACCTGGCCGTGTCCAACGTGCTGGCTGCCGTGCTGAGCGGTTGCCGAGGATTGCACACCACCATCAACGGCTTGGGCGAACGTGCCGGCAACGCCCCGCTGGCCAGCGTGCAAGCCATCCTGAAAGACCACTTCAACGCCGTGACGGGCATCGACGAGAGCCGTCTGAACGAGGTGAGCCGCGTGGTGGAGTCGTACTCCGGCATCGCCATCCCCGCCAATAAACCTATCGTCGGCGAAAACGTCTTCACGCAGGTGGCAGGCGTACATGCTGACGGCGACAACAAGCGCAACCTCTACTACAACGATCTGCTGCCCGAACGCTTCGGTCGCCGCCGCGAGTATGCCCTGGGCAAGAACTCTGGCAAGGCCAACATCCGCAAGAACCTGGAAGATCTGGGACTGCAGCTCGACGATGAGTCGATGCGCAAGGTCACCGAGCGCATCATCGAGCTGGGCGACAAGAAGGAGCTCGTCACGCAGGAAGACCTGCCCTACATTGTTTCCGACGTGTTGAAACACGACGTGCGCACCGAGCGCGTCAAGTTGAAGAGCTATATTGTTAATCTAGCCTACGGGTTGAAGCCGATGGCCACCATCAAGGTGGAAATCAACGGCAAGGAGTACGAGGAGAATAGCAGCGGCGACGGTCAGTACGACGCTTTCGTCCGAGCCTTGCGCAAGGTGTACAAGGGGACGCTGAGCCGACGCTTTCCGATGCTGACGAATTACGCCGTGAGTATCCCGCCCGGCGGGCGTACAGATGCCTTCGTGCAGACGGTCATTACGTGGAGCTTCGACGACAAAGTGTTCCGTACTCGCGGACTGGATGCCGACCAGACGGAGGCGGCCATCAAGGCTACGATGAAGATGCTGAACCTCATCGAAGACAGCTACGACGAGGTTCCGGCAGCACCTTTGCAAAACACCGGCGTGTAGCTGAAACTGCATGGGCGTGTTTTTTTCCTCCCTTCCTGGGTGAGTCGAGAAACAGCCGACTTTTAAGAAAAATTAGAGCCGGAGATACGGAATAAAATGTTTATTTTGAGCGTCGAAATAAAGGAAGAATATGAAAAAGATAAGCCTGAAACCTTGGCAGCGCTACGTGCTGGTGTTCCTCTTGCTGCTGGCCATTAATGGTTTTCTACGCTGGATAAGCCCCGGCGAGGAGTGGAAGGATGGCAACCTGCTGGTGAACCTCGTGGCGACGGCCGTGCTTACCGCAGGTTTCATTGCCGGCGACCGCGTGCGCCTCAAGAACAAGAAATACAAAGATAAAGTAGAAGAATTACTAAAAAACAACGAATAAACAACATGGAACTGAAAGTAGCAGTGTTGGCCGGTGACGGTATCGGCCCCGAAATATCCGCCGTAGGCGTGGATGTAATGACCGCCGTATGCGAGAAGTTTGGACACAAGGTGTCGTACGAATATGCCCTCTGCGGCGCGCATGCCATCGACGAGGTGGGCGACCCCTTCCCCGAAGAGACCTATCAGGTATGCAAGAACGCGGATGCCGTGCTCTTCTCCGCCGTGGGCGACCCCAAGTTCGACAACGACCCTACGGCCAAGGTGCGTCCCGAACAGGGACTGCTGGCCATGCGTAAAAAACTGGGGCTCTTTGCCAACATCCGCCCGGTGCAGACCTTCAAGTGCCTCCTGCACAAGTCGCCCCTGCGTGCCGAACTGGTCGAAGGTGCCGATTTTCTCTGCATCCGCGAACTGACGGGCGGCATGTATTTCGGTGAGAAGTACCAGGACAACGACAAGGCCTGGGATACGAACTATTACACCCGTTCCGAGGTGGAGCGCATCCTTCGCGTCGGCTTCGAGTACGCCATGAAGCGCCGCAAGCATCTCACCGTAGTCGACAAGGCCAACGTGCTGGCTTCTTCCCGTCTGTGGCGTCAGATTGCCCAGGAGATGGCTCCGCAATATCCCGAGGTGACCACCGACTACATGTTTGTGGACAACGCTGCTATGAAGATGATTCAGGAGCCGCGTTTCTTCGACGTCATGGTGACCGAGAATACCTTTGGCGACATCCTCACCGACGAGGGTTCCGTTATCAGCGGTTCGATGGGGCTGCTTCCCTCAGCCTCTACGGGCGAGAGCACGCCGGTCTTCGAGCCCATCCACGGTTCGTGGCCGCAGGCCAAGGGGCTGAACATCGCCAATCCGCTGGCACAGGTGCTGTCCGTGGCCATGCTCTTCGAGTACTTCAACCTCAAGGAAGAGGGTGCCTTGATACGTCGTGCCGTCGATGCTTCGCTCGATGCCAACGTACGCACCCCTGAGATTCAGGTGGAAGGCGGTGCCAAGTACGGTACGAAGGAGGTCGGCGCCTGGTTGGTAGATTATCTGAAAAAAGCCTGACGTACCATGATAGCCAAGAATCTCATCGACCTTGTGGGCCGCACGCCGCTTATGGAGCTTGTGGCCTACAGCCGCCTGCACGGCCTGACGTGCCCGCTGGTGGCGAAGCTGGAGATGTTCAACCCCTCGGGCAGCGTCAAGGCACGTACCGCCCTGGCCATGATCGAGGATGCCGAGGCGCGCGGCCTGCTGCGTCCGGGCGCTACGCTCATCGAGCCCACCAGCGGCAATACGGGCATCGGACTGGCTATGGTAGCCACTATCAAGGGCTACCGCCTCGTCCTTACCATGCCCGAGACGATGAGTCTCGAACGCCGCAACCTGCTGAAGGCGCTGGGTGCGGAGATTGTCTTGACACCTGGTGTCGAAGGTATGGCAGGTTCCATTGCCAAGGCCGAAGCCCTGCGCGACGCTACGCCTGGTGCCGTCATCCTCCAGCAGTTCGATAATCCCGCAAACGCCGCCGTGCACGAGCGCACCACCGGCGAGGAAGTGTGGGCTGATACTGACGGGCAGGTCGATGTCTTTGTGGCGGGCGTCGGTACGGGCGGCACCGTCAGCGGCGTGGCCCGTGCGTTGAAGAAGCATAACGCTGCTGTACGCGTGGTAGCTGTCGAGCCCGCTTCGTCGCCTGTACTCAGTGGCGGTAAGGCGGGGCCGCATCGCCTGCAGGGCATCGGCGCCAACTTCGTGCCCGGCAATTACGATGCTTCTGTCATCGACGAGGTGCTTTCCGTGGCCGACGACGACGCCTTTCGTGCCGCTCGTGAACTGGCTGCTACCGAAGGTCTGTTGGCGGGCATTTCTTCGGGGGCTGCCCTCCATGCCGCGTGCACGTTGGCTTCCCGTTCCGATCTGCAAGGCAAACGCATTGTGGTGCTCCTGCCCGATACAGGCGAGCGCTACTTGTCGGCGGGATTGTATTGATTGCGCATCGTTATTAGTATATTAATTAGAATAAATATGAGGAAAATCGTCCTATCCATCTTTTTAACTCTGGTCTCTTGCCTTACAGCTCTGTCACAAACCTATGATGAATGGTGTGAACGTGCTGTAGCCGCTACAGAACAAGATAGCCTTGAATTAGCAGAAAAGTGTATCCGTCAGGCCTTGAAACTGGAGCCAGCCAATCCGCGCAATGCCCTTCTCTTTTCCAATTTGGGTACCATTCAACGTAGCCAGCGTCGCTATGAGCAGGCTTTGGAGTCTTATCGATTGGCTTTGAACATGGCTCCCATGTCTGTACCTATTTTGATGAATCATGCTACTCTTTCGCTTGAGCTGGGGCATAATGATAAGGCGCGTGCTGATTATTCACAGGTTATTGAATTAGAGCCTCACAATGCTGAAGCATTATTGATGCGGGCCTATATTTATATGCAGCAACGTGACTACAAGTTTGCTCGCCTTGATTACGATACGCTTCTGAAAGTGGATCCACAGAATTATAGCGCTCGTTTGGGGTTGGCAACTTTGTGTCAAAGGGAAGTTCGTTATGATGAAGCGTTGGTCGTGTTGGATGGTATGCTGGCCGATAAAGGCGGGACGAGACCTTATACCACTGGTGAATTGGCCACTGTTTGTGTGGCTCGTGCCGGTGTGGAGCTTGACATGTTGAAGCCCGACCAAGCCTTGCTGGATTTGGATGAGGCCATTCGCTTTGATCCTCGTCAATCGGAAGCTTATCTGATGCGTGGTCGTGTACATCTGATGTTAAAGAAGAAAACACTGGCCAAACGCGATCTGGAAAAAGCAGTATCGTTGGGCGTGCCTCAAAGTGAGGTACGAGAGTTGATGAATCAATGCAAATAGGAAAGTAGAGTATCAGATAAAATTTCGGATGAGCTTTACAAACTCTTTCCCATATTTCTTTTTCTTATAATCGCTGATGCCGCTTACGTTGCCGAAAGCGTCGAGCGTGGTTGGTCGTTGAACGGCCAGCAGATGCAGAACTTTGTCGGACAGAACGAGGTAAGCAGGCAGTACCTCTTCGTCTGCTAGCCGTTTGCGTAGGCTTCTAAGAGCTTCGAAAAGGTCGGTGCTTTCTCCGCTTTCCATGCCCAGAAACAGTTCGCGCATGACGGGAGCAGATGTTCTTTTTTTCCTTCCTCGTGTGGCCGATATCTCTTCTCTACGTATCACTACCAGGTGTGCCTTTTCCCTGCCAAATAGCACATCACTTCCGGCTGGAGTAATCTTCAGATGGTTGCTTTCGTTGTAGGCCACCTCGAAATATCCCATTTGCAACATCTGTAGCAGGTAGTCCTGCCAGTCGCGGGCCGGTATATCGCGTCCGGCACCATAGGTTTTCAGTTGGTGATAACCTTTTTCTTTCAGTTCTGCATTCAGGTTGCCGCGCAGGATATCTACCAGCATCGGGGTGCCTACCTGCTGGTTGGTACGGGCGATAGCACTCAATGCTTTTTGCACGATGATGGTTCCGTCGAAGCGTTCAGGAGGATTTTTGCATACGTCGCAATTGCCGCAATCGTGCATTCGTTGCTCGCCGAAGTAGTTCAGCAGGATGCGTCGGCGGCAAATGTCGGCCTCGGCATATTGTTGCATGCGTTGGAGTTTTTCCAAATTGATTTCACTTTGTCCACTTTCGGTTGCAAATTTGGTTAGCATGATGAGGTCGGCCATCGAGTAGAACAGCAGCGTGTCGCTCGGCAAGCCGTCGCGTCCTGCACGTCCTATTTCCTGATAGAAACTCTCGATGCTCTTGGGCAGGTTGTAGTGGATGACCCACCGCACGTTGCTCTTGTCGATGCCCATGCCGAAGGCGACGGTGGCACATACCACTTGTACGCGGTCGTTGATGAAGTCGTCTTGCGCACGGTTACGCTTTTCGGTTTCTAGTCCTGCATGGTAGATGGCGGTTCGGATACCGTTTTTTTGTAGCATTTGTGCCACGTTTTCCGTATTTTTTCGGCTCATGCAATAGATGATGCCACTTTCTCCCCGATGTTGGGCAATGAATTCAAGGATGGCTTTATTCTTTTCCTTCGATTGGTATCCCCGTTTGACGGTGAGGCTCAGGTTAGGACGGTCAAATGAAGAAAGGAAGATACGAGGCTCTCGCAGGTGAAGTTGCTTGACAATGTCTTCGCGTGTCAACTTGTCTGCCGTAGCGGTAAGGGCGATAACGGGTGTTTGTGGGAAGAGACTACGTAAAATGCCAAGTTGGGTGTATTCGGGGCGGAAGTCGTGTCCCCATTGCGAGATGCAGTGTGCTTCGTCGATGGCGAAGAAGGAAACGTGTATGTCGCGCAGGAAATAATTGGCTTCTGCCACCAGCTTTTCGGGAGAGATGTAGAGTAACTTTAATTTCCCTTCCATGCAGGCACGTCGAATGCGTAGGTTTTCCGTTTCGTCGTTGTTGCTGTTCAGAGCTGCTGCGGCGATACCATTGTTTCGGAGATTCTCCACCTGGTCTTTCATGAGTGAGATGAGTGGTGATACCACAATGGCAGTTCCTTTGCAAATGATGGCTGGCACTTGGTAGCAGACAGACTTCCCGCCACCTGTCGGCATCAGCACCAGTGCATCTTTATTCAGTAGCAGGTGGCTGATAATTTCCTCTTGTAAGGGACGGAAATCGGTATATCCAAAATAGGTTTTAAGTACTTGTTGTATTGGGTTCATCAGTTGCTGTCTGCTTTTTTTCTTGGGCAAAAATACAGCAATTATTTGAATATCCGTTTCTCTCTTCTCATGAATGTTCGGAAAAGCTTTCTTCAATTTTGGAGGGAAGTGTTAAATAATTATTCCTTTATTCAACTTTTTTTATCCTTTCGACGTTGAAAAAAAGTACCATAATTCTTGCATATTTCAAAAAAAAAACAGACTTTTGTCAAGCCTTATAAAATAGGCAATTAATGTACAACCCCTAACCAGTTTATTTGATGAGTGATTTAGAAAACAAAACGCAAGAAGAGGCTCCGAAAAAACGCCCCTATAATTTGCGTGAGAAAAAAGAAAAAGATGCGGCTTATCGCGCATTGATCCGTCCAGAGTTGGCTGACGAACTGTATGACAAGATCCTTAATATCATTGTTGTGCAGAAAAAGTACAGAGATCGTGACTATTCTGCCAAAGATTTGGCCAAAGAGTTGGAAACCAACACCCGTTACTTGTCTGCTGTAGTCAATTCTCGTTTCGGAATGAATTATTCCTGTCTTTTGAACGAATATCGTGTGAAAGAAGCTATGCATTTGCTGAAGGACAAGCGGTATGCCGACAAGAATGTGGAGGAAATCAGTACGATGGTAGGTTTTGCCAATCGTCAGTCTTTCTATGCCGCTTTCTATAAGAATGTAGGTGAAACACCTAACAGCTACCGCAAGAAGCATGCGGAAAAGAAAAAATAATCCGACTCCTGAAGAGGAGATAGATTGAAAGGAAATATCTGGGGATTTTCCCTCCCCGGATACTTCCTTTTTTATTTGTAATCCCAATAAGCTGATAATATGAAAAAGCATTTCTTTTCAATGGTAGCTGCCTTGTCTATGCTGACGGCATGTGGAGGCGCTTCTCAACAAACGACTGCTGAGGCAGAAAAATTTGATTATAACGTGGAACAATTTGCTGATTTACAGATTTTACGCTATCGCGTACCTGGATTTGAGGAACTCTCACTCCAGCAAAAACAACTGGTTTATTATCTGACAGAAGCCGCTTTGCAAGGTCGGGATATTCTCTTTGACCAGAATGGTAAGTACAATCTTCGCATTCGTAAGGCATTGGAGGCGGTTTATACAGGTTATAAGGGCGACAAACAGTCGGCCGACTTCAAGGCAATGGAGGTTTACCTCAAGCGTGTATGGTTCTCCAACGGCATTCATCATCACTACGGATGCGAAAAGTTTGTGCCAGGCTTCACTCCCGAATTCTTCAAGCAGGCTTTGGCCAGTGTCGATGTTTCTGAGCTTCCTTTGGCCGAAGGGCAGACGCTGGAGCAATTCTGTGACGAGATTTTCCCTGTCATTTTCGACCCTGCCGTGATGCCCAAGCGCGTCAATCAGGCCGATGGCGAAGACCTGGTGCTCACCTCCGCCTGCAACTACTATGAGGGTGTAACGCAGAAGGAAGCCGAAGACTTCTACAACGCTCTGAAGGATCCCAAGGACGAAACGCCCGTTTCCTATGGACTAAACAGTCGTTTGGTGAAGGAAAACGGCCGTGTTCAAGAAAAGGTATGGAAGGTGGGCGGACTTTACGGCCAGGCACTCGAGAAGATTGTCTACTGGCTGAAGAAAGCCGAAAGTGTAGCTGAGACACCCGAACAGAAAGCCGTCATCGCCAAATTGGTGGAGTACTACGAAACAGGCGACCTGAAGACCTTCGATGATTATGCTATCCTGTGGGTAAAGGATCTGAATTCGCGCGTGGATTTCGTGAATGGCTTTACCGAAAGCTATGGCGATCCGCTGGGCATGAAAGCCAGCTGGGAGTCGCTTGTCAACTTCAAGGACCTTGAGGCTACTCGTCGTACGGAAACTATCAGTGCCAATGCTCAGTGGTTCGAAGACCATTCGCCCGTGGACAAGCAATTCAAGAAAGAAGAAGTGAAAGGCGTTTCGGCCAAGGTTATCACCGCCGCCATCTTGGCTGGCGACCTCTATCCTGCCACGGCCATCGGCATCAACCTGCCTAATGCCAACTGGATACGTAGCCAGCATGGCTCCAAGTCGGTGACCATCGGCAACATTACCGATGCCTACAACAAGGCCGCCCATGGCAATGGCTTCAACGAAGAGTTTGTTTATAGCCAGGCTGAACTGGATAATATCAACAAGTATGCCGACCTGACCGACGAGCTTCATACCGACCTGCACGAATGTCTCGGCCACGGTTCGGGCAAATTGCTTCCTGGTGTCGATCCCGATGCCCTGAAGGCTTACGGCTCTACCATCGAGGAAGCCCGTGCCGACTTGTTTGGCCTTTACTACGTGGCCGATCCCAAGTTGGTTGAGTTGGGACTCCTGCCTGATGCCGATGCTTACAAGGCCCAGTTCTATACCTACCTGATGAACGGCCTGATGACTCAGCTGGTACGTATCGAGCCGGGTAATCAGATTGAGGAAGCCCACATGCGCAACCGTGCCCTCATCGCTCGTTGGGTGTACGAGAAGGGAGCGGCCGACAAGGTGGTCGAATTGAAAAAGAAGGACGGCAAGACCTACGTGGTAGTGAACGATTACGCCAAGGTGCGCACCCTCTTCGGCGAATTGCTGGCCGAAATCCAGCGCATCAAGTCGACAGGCGACTTCGAAGGTGCCCGCCAACTGGTCGAGAACTATGCCGTGAAGGTGGATCCCGAACTGCATGCCGAGGTACTCGAACGCTACAAGAAACTGAACCTGGCTCCTTACAAAGGTTTTGTCAATCCGAAGTATGAGCCTGTGACCGATGCCGAAGGCAACATCACTGACGTGAAGGTGACCTACGACGAAGGCTATGCCGAGCAGATGCTTCGTTATAGCAAGGACTATGCAACCCTGCCTTACGTCAACGAATAAGGCCTGACGTACGCTATACCTGTCTTTAGGCACGGATGCCACGGATTTTCACGGACAAACCGATGTGACAATTCGTGTCGTTCGTGCCTAAAGTGTCCAAAGAAACAGTCTTATATTGTTATTTTCTATATATTTGAATGATGGATTTACACGAACAACTGAAAGATATCAAGACCCAGCTCCGACTTTCGATGAACGGTGCCGTGTCGCAAAGCATGCGCGAGAAAGGGCTTGTCTACAAACTGAACTTTGGTGTCGAACTGCCCCGCATCAAGGGGATTGCTGCCGCCTATGAAAAGGATCACACTTTGGCTCAGGCCTTATGGAAGGAAGATATCCGCGAGTGCAAGATACTGGCCGGTTTGCTCCAGCCCGTCGAAACCTTCCTGCCCGAGATTGCCGACATATGGATAGACACCATGCCCACGGTCGAGATTGCCGAACTCACGTCGATGAATCTCTTCCAGCATCTGCCTTATGCACCTGCCAAAGCCTTCCGCTGGATAGCCGACGAACGCGAGTTGGCGCAGGTGTGCGGCTTTCTCACCATCGCGCGCCTGCTTCAGAAAAAGGGCGATATGGAAGATCGTGTGGCCAATGAGTTTCTCGACCAGGCCGTGTCGTGTTTCCTCGCCGGCTCCTATGCCGTGCGCAATGCCGTTTCCGCCGCCCTCCGCCGCTTCATGGAGCATAGCGAGGAACATGCGTTCAGGGCTTGCCGATGTGTGGACGGTATGAAAGATTCTTCATCCGAGAGTGAACGCTTGCTCTACGAGGTGGTAAGTGCGGTAATCGAATGACTTGGTGGTGGTTGTAACTTTTCCCGCTTTTCCTTTTGCTTTCCACAAAAAAGGCTTAACTTTGTTGGCTGATAAAAAAGAAAATGGACTGAAGGATGGAGGTTCAAAATGTGAAAGATACGGTCAAGCAGATATTCACCGAATATCTCAATGCGAACGGGCATCGGAAGACTCCCGAACGCTATGCCATACTTGATACCATCTACTCCATCGACGGCCATTTCGACATCGACACGCTCTACTCGCTCATGGCCGACCAGGAAAAGTTCCGCGTCAGCAGGGCTACCCTCTACAACACCATTATCCTGCTTATCAACGCGCGGCTGGTCATCAAGCACCAGTTCGGCAATTCGTCGCAATACGAGAAGAGCTACAACCGCGATACGCACCATCATCAGATCTGTACCCAGTGTGGCAAGGTGACGGAGTTTCAGAACGAAGACCTCCAGCACGCCATCGAGCACACCAAGCTCAGCCGCTTCAACCTGACACACTATTCTCTCTATATCTATGGGTTGTGCAGCAAGTGCGAGCGGGCCAACAAGAAAAAATTGAAAAACAACATTCATAAGAAAGAAAAATGAAAGTAGATGTACTGTTAGGATTACAATGGGGCGACGAAGGCAAAGGCAAAGTCGTCGACGTACTGACGCCGCGCTATGACGTGGTGGCCCGTTTTCAGGGTGGCCCGAATGCCGGCCATACGCTGGAGTTCGAAGGCCAGAAGTATGTACTCCGCTCGATTCCTTCGGGAATTTTCCAGGGCGACAAGGTGAATATCATCGGTAACGGCGTAGTGCTCGACCCGGCCCTCTTCAAGGCTGAGGCCGAAGCGCTCGAAGCCTCGGGGCACGACCTGAAGCAACGCCTTCACATCTCGAAGAAGGCTCATCTCATCATGCCTACCCACCGTCTGCTCGACGCCGCCTATGAGGCTGCCAAGGGTGATGCCAAAGTGGGGACGACAGGCAAGGGCATCGGTCCTACCTATACCGACAAGGTGAGTCGCAACGGTTTGCGCGTGGGCGACCTGCTGCACAACTTCGACCAGAAGTTTGCCGCCGCCAAAGCCCGCCACGAGCAGATACTCAAGAGCTTGAACTTCGAATACGACTTGGCTGAGGCCGAAAAGACCTGGTTCGAAGGCATCGAATACCTGAAGCAATTCCAGCTGGTGGACAGCGAACACGAAATCAACGGTCTTCTGAACGAAGGCAAGTCCGTCCTCTGCGAGGGTGCACAGGGCACGATGCTCGATATCGATTTCGGTTCTTATCCTTTCGTTACTTCGTCCAACACCATCTGTGCGGGTGCCTGCACGGGTTTGGGCGTGGCTCCTTGTAAGATTGGAGATGTCTATGGCATCTTCAAGGCCTATTGTACGCGCGTAGGTGCCGGTCCTTTCCCCACCGAGCTCTTCGACGAGACGGGCGACAAGATCTGTACCCTCGGACACGAATTCGGTTCCGTTACCGGCCGTCGTCGTCGTTGCGGATGGATCGACCTCGTAGCATTGAAATATGCCATCATGGTAGACGGCGTGACGAAGCTCATCATGATGAAGAGCGACGTGCTCGACACGTTCGAAACCATCAAGGCTTGTGTGGCCTACAAGATGAACGGCGAGGAAATCGACTACTTCCCCTTCGACATTGCCGAGGGCGTGGAGCCTGTCTACGTAGAGCTGCCCGGCTGGCAGACCGACATGACCAAGATGCAGAGCGAGGACGAGTTCCCCGAAGAATTCAATGCCTACCTGTCCTTCCTCGAAGAGCAGCTGGGTGTGCCCATCAAGATTGTGTCCGTAGGTCCCGACCGCGAACAGACCATCGAACGATATACCGAAGAATAATTCGGATGCGATAGACAAAACGTAGGCTTTCCTGTCCGTTTCAGGAAGTCTACGTTTTTTGTTCCTTAAAACATAGTTTTCATTCACTTAAAACACCCTTTTCTTCATGAAGACACATCTTTTAGCTTTAGCCCTGTTAGTAGGGGCTTGTTTGTCACTTCCCGTACGTGCTCAAAGTTATACGCCTACGGAAGAAAATCTGAAATCTCGCCAAGAGTTTCGTGATGCCCGTTTCGGCATTTTCCTCCATTGGGGCTTGTATGCCATGCTGGCTACGGGCGAATGGACAATGACCAACAACAACCTGAATTATAAAGAGTATGCCAAATTGGCAGGCGGATTCTATCCTTCGAAATTCAATGCCGCCGAGTGGGTGGCCGCCATTAAGGCTTCGGGTGCCAAGTACATTTGTTTCACCAGTCGCCATCACGAAGGCTTCTCCATGTTCGACACGAAATACTCCGACTACAATGTGGTAGACGCTACACCCTTCAAACGCGACATTTTGAAGGAACTGGCCGATGAGTGTCACAAGCAGGGCATCCGTCTGCATCTCTATTATTCACACCTCGACTGGTATCGTGAAGACTATCCTTGGGGACGCACGGGTAGGGGGACAGGCCGTCCTGACGCCAAAGGCAACTGGCCGAGCTATTATCAATTCATGAACAACCAGCTGACGGAGCTGCTCACCAACTATGGTCCGATAGGTGCCATTTGGTTCGACGGCTGGTGGGATCAGGATCAAAACCCCGATTTCGACTGGCAATTGCCTGGCCAGTATGAGCTGATACACAAGCTTCAACCCGCTTGCCTTGTAGGTAATAACCATCATCAGACGCCTTTTGAGGGCGAGGATATCCAGATTTTCGAACGCGACCTGCCGGGTGAAAACAAGGCCGGCCTTTCAGGTCAGGACATCAGCAGCCTGCCGTTGGAAACGTGCGAGACAATGAACGGCATGTGGGGCTACAAGATTACCGACCAGAATTATAAGTCGACCAAAACCTTGATTCATTATCTGGTGAAGGCTGCCGGCAAGGATGCCAACCTGCTGATGAACATCGGCCCTCAACCTGATGGATGCCTGCCTCAGGTAGCCGTAGAGCGCTTGAAGGAGATGGGCGAGTGGATGAAGACCTATGGCGAAACCATCTATGGTACACGTGGAGGTTGCGTGGCTCCTCATCCTTGGGGTGTGACTACGCAGAAGGGTGATCGTTTGTTTATCCATATCCTTGATTTGCAGGACAAGGCACTCTTCTTGCCTTTGGAAGGCCAGAAGGTGAAACGTGCGATGGATTTTGCAAGCCGTCAGGCCTTGAAATTCAAGCGCGTGGATGGTGGCATCGTTCTTCAGCTTGACGAAATCCCTACAGAAGTGGATAAGGTTGTAGAATTGCAACTTGATTGATTGGGACGTAAAACAATGGAAAATTTATAATCTGTGTTAATTCCTGAGGCTACTTGCCTGTCATCGCTTATCTTTGGCAAACTATTTGTACTTGGTAGAAAAACGCATATTGTCAAATGATTAAAATAATAGAGAATAATAGATTATGGTAATAGGAATGCAATGGATTATATTTATCGGCGTAGCCGTTGTGAGCTGGTTGGTGCAGATGAACCTGCAAAACAAGTTCAAGAAATACTCGCAAATACCTACAGGTAACGGTATGACAGGCGCCGACGTGGCTCGTAAGATGCTTAACGACAACGGCATCTATGATGTGCAGGTCACTTGTACGCCCGGTCATCTGACCGACCACTACAACCCTGCCAACAAGACCGTCAATCTGAGCGAGAGCGTCTACTCCAGCAATAGCATCATGGCCGCTGCCGTAGCTGCCCACGAGTGCGGACACGCTTTACAACACGCCCGTGCCTATGCGCCGCTCACCCTTCGTAGCAAGCTGGTGCCGGTCGTTTCGTTCGCGTCGAGCATCATGACGTGGGTATTGTTGGCCGGTATCTTGCTGCTGGATGTCAATTCGAACTTCCTGCTGGCAGGTATCATCCTCTTTGCGATGACCACGCTGTTCAGCCTCATCACTCTGCCGGTGGAAATCAATGCCAGCCGCAGGGCGTTGGTATGGCTCAGTGCGAGCGGCATCACCAACTCCTACAATCACGCTAAGGCCGAAGACGCCCTCCGCTCTGCCGCCTACACCTATGTGGTGGCTGCTTTGGGTTCGTTGGCTACGCTTATTTACTACATTATGATTTTTATGGGCCGTCGCGAGTAATGTCGCTGTGTCGATAGCCTTTGTAAAGAATGGTTACGGCCGATATCTTTCTTCCTTTTTCGAGGAGGATAGATGTCGGCCGTATTTCTTTTTATAAAGATGATGCTTGTTTGGCGAAAAATGGCTATCTTTGACCGTTGGCATTGTTAACTTTAACCAATTTCTATATGATTAAAATCCGTTTTGTTTCAAAGGCTTTGTGCCTTGTTGTATTTTCATTATTTGTGCAGATGGGTTTGTATGCCCAGAATGAGAAACCTTTTGTTGTCCCCGAACTGAAAGAGTGGAAGGGGAGTGAAGGGGCTTTTATTCCTTCGGCTGATATGCGTGTCGTTTATACGCAGGATGCTTTACGTTCAGTGGCCGAAGCCTTTGCCGCCGACTATGGGCAGATGTTCGGTGTCACTCCTGAAGTAATTCAGGGCAAGCCTTCTGCTGGTGACATTTACTTTACGCTGAAGAAAGACAAGAAGTTGGGTCGAGAAGGTTATGCTATCCGTACAGATCGCTACGTCACCGTCTCTGCCCCTGAGGCTGTTGGTGCCTACTGGGCTACGCGAACTTTGCTCCAGATGAGTGAGCAGACAGAAAATCACCAGTTGCCGAAAGGTCAGTTGCGCGACTGGCCCGACTACGCCATGCGCGGCTTTATGATGGACTGCGGGCGCAAGTTCATTCCCATGTCCTATATGCGCGACCTGGTGAAGATGATGGCCTATTATAAGATGAATACCTTGCAGGTACACCTCAACGACAACGGCTTCAAGCAGTTCTTTGGCCACGACTGGGGACGCACCTACGCCGCTTTCCGTCTGGAGTGCGATACCTATCCCGGCCTCACCGCTCGCGACGGTTACTACACCAAACGCGAGTTTATCGACTTTCAGGAGGAGGCTGCTTCACGTTTCGTAGAGATTATCCCCGAAATCGATGCGCCCGCCCATACGCTGGCTTTCACCCATTATAAGCCTGAAATAGGTAGCCAGGAGTATGGCATGGACCATCTCGACCTGTTCAATCCCGAGACTTACAAGTTCATGGACGGCCTCTTCAAGGAATATCTGGAGGGTGACAAACCCGTATTCCGCGGCCCGCGTGTCCACATCGGTACCGATGAGTACTCCAATAAGAAGAAAGACGTAGTCGAGAAGTTCCGTGCCTTCACCGACCATTACATCCGTCTGGTGGAAAGTTACGGCAAGCAGGCCTGCGTATGGGGCGCTCTGACTCATGCTGCCGGCGAAACGCCCGTCAAGTCGGAGAACGTTATCATGAGTGCCTGGTACAACGGATATGCCGACCCCAAGGAGATGGTGCGTCAGGGTTATAAGCTCATCAGCATCCCCGACGGGCTGGTTTACATTGTGCCTGCTGCCGGTTATTACTACGACTACCTGAACACTCAATACCTCTATGAGAAGTGGACGCCTGCCCATGTGGCTAAGGCTGTCTTCGAGGAGAAAGACCCCGCCATCTTGGGCGGCATGTTTGCCGTATGGAACGACCACGTGGGCAACGGCATTTCCGTTAAGGATATCCACCATCGTCTCTTCCTCGCCTTGCAGACGCTGGCTACTAAGACTTGGGGTGCGCAGGTCGACTTACCTTACGCTGACTTCGACCGCCTGCGTCAAGGCTTGAGCGAAGCTCCTGGCGTCAACCAACTGGGACGTATCGGACGTACAGAAGGCTTGGTTTATGAAGTGGCCGAAGTACATCCAAATACCAATCTCGCCCACAAGGAGATAGGCTACGGCTATACCGTCAGCTTCGACCTCGAGGCAGCTGACGAGGCTCCCGGTACCGAGCTGTTCCGTTCGGATAACGCAGTCTTCTACCTGGCCGACCCAGTCAGCGGCCGTTTCGGCTTTGCACGCGATGGCTATCTGAACTCCTTCCAGTTCCGTCCTTATCCGGGTGAGAAGCTGAACGTGCAGGTGAAGGGGGACAATCGCTCCACTTCGCTTCTCATCGATGGCAAGCTCGTCGAGACGATGGACATCCAGAAACGCTACTTCAACGGTGGCAAGGACTCCATGAACTACGTTCGCACCCTCGTCTTCCCGCTCAAGAAGGCCGGCTCGTTCAAGAGCAAGATCACCAACCTGAAAGTCTATAACCAATAATTTACCTTTGCATGAAGAATTTCAACTTCTCAGCTTCCCTGCTGTGCTCGCTTTCAGGCACGGCAGTTGTGTTGCCCCTGCTCTCGTCCTGCTCTGCGCAGAAGAAGGCCGAGGCCAAGCCTTACAACATCGTCTACATCATGACCGACGACCATACGGCGCAGATGATGAGCTGCTATGACCAGCGCTACATCGAAACGCCCAACCTCGACCGCATCGCCGCCGATGGTGTGCGCTTCACCAACAGCTTTGTGGCCAATTCGCTGAGTGGTCCCAGCCGTGCCTGCATGATTACGGGCAAGCACAGCCACGCCAACGGCTTCACGGACAACACGACCTGCGTGTTCGACGGCTCCCAGCAGACCATGCCCAAGCTCCTCCAACAGGCGGGCTACCAGACGGCCATTGTCGGCAAGTGGCACCTCGAAAGCTTGCCCACCGGCTTCGACTATTGGGAAATCTTGCCCGGCCAGGGTGACTATTACAATCCGCGCTTCATCACTATGCAGAACGATACCGTCACGGAGAAAGGTTACCTGACCAACCTCATTACCGACAAGAGCATCGACTGGATGGAGAACCAGCGCGACAAGGATAAGCCCTTCTGCCTCTTCATCCACCACAAGGCCATCCATCGCAATTGGTTGCCCGAGCTGAAGTACCTTTCCCTGTACGAAGACAAGACTTTCCCCATGCCCGACAACTTCTATGACGATTACGAAGGTCGTCCGGCCGCTGCTGCTCAGGAGATGAGCATCTGGAAGGACATGGACATCATGTATGATACAAAGATGTATCGCAAAGACCTGAAGTCGCCGCTGAAGGGTGCTTACGAAGCTTATGTCGGCCGCCTTACGCCTGAAGAACGTGCCCAGTACGATGCTTTCTATGCGCCCATTATCGAGGAGTTCTACAAGAAGAACCCTCAGGGACGCGACCTGGCCGAGTGGAAGTACCAGCGCTACATGCGCGACTATGCCAAGGTAGTGAAGTCGCTCGACGACAACGTGGGCCGTGTGCTCGACTATCTGCAGGAGAAAGGCTTGCTGGACAACACGCTCGTGGTCTATACCTCCGACCAGGGCTTCTACATGGGCGAGCACGGCTGGTTCGACAAGCGCTTCATGTACGAGGAGTCCATGCGCACGCCGCTCGTGATGCGTCTGCCCAAAGACTTCCAGACCCGTGGCGACATTCCGCAACTGGTTCAGAACATCGACTACGCGCCCACTTTCCTCGACCTGGCCGGAGCACCCATCCCCGACGATATCCAAGGCGTCTCCCTGCTGCCCCTGCTCCGTGGCGAAAAGCCGGCCGACTGGCGCAAGTCGCTCTATTACCACTTCTACGAGTATCCGGCCGAGCACATGGTGAAGCGCCACTATGGCGTGCGCACCGAGCGCTACAAGCTTATCCACTTCTACAATGACATCGACGAGTGGGAACTTTACGACCTGCAGGAAGACCCCACTGAGATGCACAACCTCTACGGCCAGCCTGGCTACGAGCAGGTGACGGAAGACCTCCGTGCCGAGCTGAAGAAGCTCCAGGCCCAGTATCAGGACCCCATCGAAGAGAAGCTTCAGGCCGAAAAGGAGCAGAAGAAGTAAGCTTTATCATTATCTATCGGATGAGTGGCAGGCCCCCGTTGTTTGCCGCTCATCCCCCTCTTTCCCTGTCGGCAGAAGCAAAGGTATGCCATCTTCTTCAGGCGACCAAAAACGGGGTGTTTGTATGTCCTAAAAATTTGTTAACGAAAATCGGATTTCGTGTTAATAAAACTAATGCGTTGATTTGCAGGGAGGAAAACGATGCTTTCGTGCGAAAAAAGCGGTGCTTCCCGATTGGCAGCGCAGCGTGCGTGTGCTGTGGATTTTGGTGTCGCACTTCGCTTTGTTTTTTATGTCTGCACGGTTCTTGTGGCTATACTTTCAGGAAAGTGTTTATTGGTTTGGGAAATAGGGGATAAAAGCGTGACGTGTGACAATTGTGACAAATGACAATTAGCAAATCTGTAACAGGAAAACGTGAGATAGAAAATTAATACTATATATATTATATATTTATATATAATATATATAGTATTAAAATATTTAACACTTTTTCTTTCGATTCAGTTCAAAAGTCGATTTTACTAATTGTCACGTTGTCACAATTGTCACACTGTCACGTTTTCGTGTCTTTCCCATCTCCAAAGAGCAGCACATCCAGTTCTTTTTTGAACCGTTGTATGTTTCAGTTTTTCAGCTTGTTAAGCATTTTATTGCTTGCGGATACCCTGAAATGATGCTTGTGTGCTTGGTAATTCGCCTGCTTTTGAGTATCTTTGGGATGGCAATGGAGACAAGAACACTTTACAACGATTTTCCGACTTTTCTGAAGCGCTTTTTCCCCGGCAAAGTGCAGAAGATTTCACTTAATGCGGGATTCACGTGCCCCAACCGTGACGGAACGGTGGGTTACGGAGGATGTACGTATTGCAACAACCAGACGTTCAACCCCGAATATTGCCGTACAGAGAAGACGGTGGCCGTGCAGTTGGAGGAAGGGAAACGCTTCTTTGCGCACAAGTATCCCGAAATGAAGTATCTGGCCTACTTCCAGGCCTACACCAACACGTATGGCGAACTGGAGGAGCTGAAGCGCAAGTACGAGGAGGCATTGGCAGTGGACGACGTGGTGGGGCTGGTCATCGGCACGCGCCCCGACTGCATGTCCGACGCCCTGCTGGACTACCTGGAGACGCTGGCTAAGGGGACATTCGTGCTGGTAGAGTATGGCATCGAGAGCACGCTGGACCGCACCCTGCGCCGCATCAACCGCGGACACACGTGGCAGGCGGCGATGGACGCCGTGGAGCGTACGGCCGCCCGCGGGCTGCCCGTAGGCGGACACGTCATCCTGGGGCTGCCTGGCGAGTCGCGCGAGGACATGTTGGGACAGGCGGCGGACATCTCGCGTCTGCCACTCGACACCCTGAAGCTGCACCAGTTGCAACTGATACGCGGTACCCGCATGGCGCGCGAGTACGAGGAGCGGCCCGAAGACTTCCACCTGTTCGACGACGTGGACGAATACATCGCTCTGGTGGTGGACTACATCCAGCGTCTGCGTCCTGACCTGGTGCTGGAGCGCTTTGTGTCCCAGTCGCCCAAGGAGCTGCTCATCGCACCCGATTGGGGGCTGAAGAACTACGAATTCAACCACCGCCTGCAAAAAAGAATGAAAGAACTGGACGCCTGGCAGGGAAAGTTGTATAATCAATAAAAATATTGTATTTTTGCACCACGTATCATGACTGGAATGAATCCAAATAAGACTATCAAAGTATGAATCAGAAAACATTGATTAAAGGAAAAGTACATTACGTGGGAGTGAACGACCGTAACAAACACCTTTTCGAAGGAATGTGGCCTTTGCCCTACGGCGTTTCTTATAACTCGTATCTGATAGACGACGACATCGTGGCGCTGGTGGACACCGTGGACGCGTGCTTCTTCGAGACGTATCTGCGCAAAATCCGTTGCATCATCGGCGACCGCCCTATCCAATACCTCATCATCAACCACATGGAGCCCGACCACTCGGGATCTATCCGCCTTATCAAGCAACACTACCCCGACATCGTCATCGTGGGCAACAAGCAGACCTTCGGCATGATCGAGGGCTATTATGGCGTGACGGGCGACCGCTACGAGGTGAAAGACGAGTCGATGCTTGACCTGGGCCACCATAAACTGAAATTCTACCTGACACCGATGGTACACTGGCCCGAGACGATGATGACTTTCGACGAAACCGACGGCATCCTCTTTGCCGGCGACGCTTTCGGCTGCTTCGGCACGCTGGATGGCGGCTTCCTCGACACACGCATCAACCTGGACAAGTACTGGGAGGAAATGGTGCGCTACTACTCCAACATCGTGGGTAAGTATGGCAACCCCGTGCAGAAGGCACTGGCCAAGCTGGGACATCTGCCCATCACGACCATCTGTTCGACTCACGGACCGGTGTGGACGGAGAACATTGCCCGCGTTGTAGGTGTTTACGACCGCTTGAGCCGCTACGAGGCCGAGGAAGGTGTGGTCATCGCCTACGGCAGCATGTATGGCAATACGGAGCAGATGGCCGAAGCTATTGCCGCTGAGCTGTCTGCCCAAGGTATCAAGAACATTGTGATGCACAACGTAAGCAAGAGCAATCCTTCATATATACTGAAAGATATCTTCAAATATCGCGGCCTCATTGTGGGCAGCCCTACGTACAGCAACCAGATTTATCCCGAAGTGGATTCGCTCCTCTCCAAGATACTGGTGCGCGAAGTGAAGGGACGCTATCTGGGCTGGTTCGGATCGTTCACCTGGGCAGGTGCTGCCGTGAAGCGTATCGCTGAGTTTGCCGAAAAGAGCAAGCTGGAAATTGTGGGCGACCCTGTAGAAATGAAGCAAGCCATGAAGGAGATTACCTACGAGCAGTGTGAGAACCTGGCTCGCGCCATGGCCGACCGCCTGAAGAAGGATCGGAAATAAATATTACTAACCTTATAAATTAATCAGACATGAGACTAATCATTCAGCCGGATTACCAATCCGTATCGAAGTGGGCAGCTCACTATGTAGCTGCGAAGATCAAGGCCGCCAATCCTACGGCGGAGAAACCCTTTGTATTGGGATGCCCCACAGGTTCTTCACCCCTGGGCATGTACAAGGAGCTGATTGACCTGAACAAGAAGGGACTCGTTTCCTTCCAGAACGTTGTTACTTTCAACATGGACGAATATGTAGGCCTGCCGAAAGAACACCCCGAAAGCTACTATTCTTTCATGTGGAACAACTTCTTCAGCCACATCGACATCAAGCCGGAGAATACCAACATACTGAACGGCAACGCTGCCGACCTCGACGCCGAATGTGCTCGCTACGAGGAGAAAATCAAGTCGTACGGTGGTATTGATCTCTTCATGGGTGGTATTGGTCCTGATGGTCACATCGCCTTCAACGAGCCGGGTTCTTCCCTTTCGTCTCGTACCCGCCAGAAGACGCTGACTACGGATACCATCATTGCCAATTCACGCTTCTTCGACAACGATGTGAACAAGGTGCCCAAGACGGCTTTGACCGTAGGTGTAGGCACTGTACTCAGCGCCAAGGAAGTGATGATCATTGTAAATGGCCACAACAAGGCACGCGCCCTGTATCATGCCGTAGAAGGCCCTGTAATGCAGATGTGGACTATCAGCGCCCTGCAGATGCACGAGAAGGGTATCATTATCTGCGACGATGCCGCTACTGATGAACTGAAGGTGGGTACGTACCGCTACTTCAAGGACATCGAGGCCGACCACTTGGATCCAGAGTCACTTTTGAAGTAAAACTTTTTAAATGAAGAATGAAGAATTAAGAATGAAGAATTTCCCAGCGTACGGAATGATTCTTCATTCGGAGGCGAAACCGATATTCTTCATTCTTCATTTTTTTATCCTTCCTCCAGCCATCCTGCTCCCTGGCGTATGATTTCCGCCTCGCCCTGCGTACAATCCACTACCGTAGAACCTTCCATGTTGCCGATGCCGCCGTCAATGATGAGGTCCACCGTGTCGCCCCATTTCTCGTCAATCAGTTCAGGGTCGGTGACGTATTCGATGTCTTCATCTTCGTCGTGAGGCAGGGTAGTGGTCATAATGGGTGCATCCAGTAGGCGTGCAATTTCTCTGATAATGGGGTTGTCGGGCATGCGGATGCCTACTTCCTTGCGGTTGCGGAAGATTTTGGGTAGGCGCGTGGTGCCGTTCAGGATAAAGGTGAACGGGCCAGGCAGGTTGCGTTTCATCAGCTTGAAGGTGGCGTTGTCCACCTTGGCATACTCGCTGATGCTGCTCAAGTCGTAGCAGATGATGGAGAGGTTATTCTTCTTGGGGTCGATGTCCTTCAGGCGGCAGATGCGCTCGATGGCACGTTCCTTCAGGCCGTGGCATCCGATGGCATACATGGTGTCGGTAGGATAGATGATGAGGCCGCCGTCGTTCAGCAGGTCGACCACGCGTTGCAGGTCGGCGGGGTTGTTGTTCTTGTTGTAGAGTTTCAGTAGCATGACTTTGGGCAATAATGGTTGCGCAAATGTAGTCATTTTTCCCCTCTTTGCGTTTATTCTTTCCGCATTTCCTTATCCAGTTTCTTGATTTTTTTCCACGCTTCCTTAAACTTGGGGCAGAGGGCCACGGCTTTCTCATAGTTGCGCAGGGCAGCTTCCTTCATGTCGTGCTTTAGGCACTCGTCGCCCATGTTGATGTATTCGCGGGCGTATTTCACGAGAGTCTTCTCCTTTTCGAGTGCGGCGGTACGCAGGGCACGGTTTTCTTCGCGCAGACGGTTGATGATGTTCAGCTTGCGGCGGATGAGGCGCTGGGCGGCGGGGCGCTCGATGTCGTAGCGCGAGTGGATGGCCTTGAAGAACTCCGTGAGGAAGGTATCAAAGTCGCCGCGGTCGAAAGCTTTGGTTGCGGCGGCATATTGCACGTCGGCCTGTGCCTGCTTCAGGGCGCGGTCGATGGCCTGGCGGTTGTTGAAGCGTTCGGCGAATTGTACGATTTCGGGGCGGACGAAGACATCGGCACGGCTGACGGGCTTTCTTAGGCGGATACCTTCGAGCGAGGTACATCGGCTCAGGGCCACGTAGGTCTGCCCGCCTGCGAAGACACCGCCCGTGAAGTCGATGACTACGCGGCTGAACGTCAGTCCCTGGCTCTTGTGGACGGTGATGGCCCACGCCAGACGGACGGGAAACTGGGTGAACGTGCCCAGTTCTTCTTCCTCGATCTGCTTCTTCTCTTCGTTGTAGGTGTAGCGGATGTTGCGCCACGTCTCGCGGCGTACGTCGCAGGCACGGCCGTCGTCGGTGGTGATGTAGAGCGTCTCGCCGTCGAGGTCGAAGCCGCTCACTACGCCGATGGTACCGTTTACCCACCGGCGTTCGTAGTCATTCTTGATGAAGATGACCTGTGCGCCAGGCTTTAGTACCAGTTCCTGTGAGGTGGGCAGGCTGCTTTCGGGAAAGTCGCCGTGCACTTCGCCGAGGAAGCTTTCGGGCTGGCCGGGCAGCTCCTTCAGGCGGCGCTCGTTGATGTAGTCTACGTTGTCGCGGCGGGTGGCCAGGGTGATGTAGAGGTCGTCGGCATCGGCGGGTTCGGCAGCCGTGGTGTAGCGCGTGTTGAGCAGCTGGAGGTCGGCAGCACCGGCGGTGTTGTTGCGGATGTGATCCAGCACGCCGATGAACTTCGGGTCGCTCTGGCGGTACACCTTTTGCAATTCGATTGATACCAGTTCTATCTGGCCGAATACACGGGCGGAGAAGAAATAGGGCGTGGGGTAGAAGCGGTTCAGGATGTCGCGCTCGTCGGCCTTCACTACAGGCTCCAGCTGGAAGACGTCGCCCACGAGTAGCAGCTGCTTGCCGCCGAAGGGTTCGCGTAGGTTGTGGCTATAGACGCGCAGGATGCGGTCGACGGCATCGATGATGTCGGCCCGTACCATCGAAATCTCGTCGATGATGACCAGCTCCAGCTCTTCGAGCAATTTGCGGTGGGGCTTGGTATACTTGAAAAACTCGTGGATGCGTCCCTTCTGCAAGCTGAGGTTGGGATCGTCGGGAAGCAGGGGATGGAAAGGCAGCTTGAAGAAGCTATGCAGGGTACTTCCGCCCGCGTTGATGGCGGCGATGCCTGTGGGGGCTAGCACGACGTGTTTCTTGCGTACGTTGTCGCAGACGTAGCGCAGGAAGGTCGATTTGCCCGTACCGGCCTTCCCCGTCAGGAAGAGCGACTGGCGGGTGTACTTCACGAGGTTCAGGGCGTCCTGAAACTCACGGTTGCTGGTGTCGGGGAGGAAGGCTTTATCCATTCTCCATTATCCATTTCTGGATGGCTTTCGCTATACCGTCTTCGTCCACTGTATCGGTGACGTAGCGGGCGGCGGCCTTCACTTCGTCACGGGCGTTACCCATGGCGATGCTGATACCCGCATGGCGAAGCATGGAAATGTCGTTACCTCCGTCGCCGAAAGCAATGGTGTCTTCGAGGCGAATGCCGAAGTGGCGGATGATTTCGTCGATGCCCCGTTGTTTGGTATTGCCGCGGGCGGTGACATCGACAAAGGCCGGATGCCAGCGGCCCATCTCGCAATGGGTGAGGGAAGGCACTATTTCCGCCTCCTGCGCTTCGTCGAGGAAGGGCGTCAGCTGGAAGATTTCCTTGCCGTCGATAGCCTCATGGAGAGGTGTGTCGGGGATAGGGGCAGTGACTCGCAGGTGTTCGTGGAAGATCTGTTGCACGCGCTCGTCGGGCTGGCAGACGCAGATGGTGTGTTCGCCCACTACGATGCAGGGGATGCTCCGCTGGGCGCAATAGTCGGTGAGCGTGCGGACGTCGTCGGCTGGTATGGAGCTCTTGTAGATCACTTCGTCGCCCACGAAGCAATAGGCGCCGTTCATCGTGACATAACCGTCTATCAGTCCTCGTTCCTGCAAGGGACCCAGGTTGTTGATGATGACGCGCGGACGGCCGGTAGCGATGAAAATGCGGTGGCCTTTGGCCTTGGCGGCCGACAATGCCTCGACGGCCGAGGCGGGTATCTCGTGGGTGCGGAAGCTGACGAGCGTTCCGTCGATGTCGAAAAACAGAGCTTTGGTCATTGCGTTCAATTCTTTATCTGGGGCACAAAATTAAAGATTTTAGGCGGAATAATCTAGTGCATTCTCTTTCCTTTTTCAGGAAATGGCGAAGATATTTCGTACATTTGTACCCCCTAACCTATAACAAGTTTTTGTATATGAAGAAACATGTTTTGAAAGATTGGCTGGTGGCCGTTCGGCCCTGGTCGTTTCCTGCCTCGGCTATGCCTGTGGCGGTGACGTTGGCTTACCTCTATTGGATGGAACAAGACGTGAACTGGACAAACGGTGTATGGGCGTTGCTCAACATCATCGTGTTTCATGCCGCAGGCAATACGTGGAGCGACTATTTCGACTACAAGCACCACGTGGATCGCGAAGACACCCATGGCGTGCGTACGCTGACAGGTGGCCTCTTCCGTCCGCAGGAGATTTTCCGCCTTTCGCTCTCGCTGCTCGTGGTGGCGCTGATAGCGGGTGTCGGATTGATGCTTCGGACAGGGCTTCCTCTGTTATATATAGGTATCGGCGGAGCGGCTTGTACGCTGCTCTATCCGGCGTTGAAGTATCGTGCGTTGGGCGACGTGGTTATCTTCGTGGCCTATGCCCTGCTGCCCATGCTGGGCACGGCCTATGTGGCGACGGGTACGATGGATTGGTCGACGATGTGGGCAGGTGTCCCTGTGGGGCTCATCACCGTAGCTATCCTGCACGCCAACAACACGCGCGACATCGAAACCGACGTGCGGGCCGATATCCGTACCCTGGCCATGACGGTGGGTGCACGGACGTCCATGCTGGTTTATTATCTGGAAGTGTTGCTCCCCTTCGTGTGGATCATCGGTTGTGCCGCCACAGGAGTCTTTCCTTGGTGGAGCCTGCTGGTGCTTCCTGCACTGATCCCTGCCGTGGGCAATGTGCGTCTGATGGCTTCTTACTCGATGTGTGGTATGGAGGGCATCTCTCGCCTCGACGAGCTGACGGCCAAGCTCCAGTTATTGTTTAGCCTGCTTTTTGCCTTGTCGTTCGTTTTAGCCCGTGTATTCTCATGAAAAGATTGGTCCTGTCCATCGTGCTGGCCGCCGTGTTGTGGTCGGTCATGTTCTCGCCTTTGACGGCGCCGCATGTCGACTTTTGGCTGATGATGTCTCTTTCGGCTCTGACGCTCTCCGTCTTGTCCCTTCGTTTCGATGCAGGTTGGCGGCGTGAGGCCGATAGCAGCTGGACGAATCTGTTGCTGGGCATAGTCATTGCCGTGGCTTTGTGGGGCATCTTCTGGACGGGCGACAAAGTGTCGACGTGGCTTTTCGACTTCGCCCGCCCTCAGGTCAATCTGATTTATGGCATGAAGGAGGGAGCATCGCCTTGGTTGCTCTCCATCTTGATGCTGGTATTGATAGGCCCTGCCGAAGAAATCTTTTGGCGTGGATATGTGCAACGCACGCTTTCGCACCGTTGGACTCCTAATGCAGGTTTTGTGGTGACGACGTTGGTTTACGCGTTGGTGCATGCTGCTTCGTGCAACTTCATGCTCGTGATGGCGGCACTGGTGGCAGGCGTGGTGTGGGGCGGACTTTACCGCTTGTATCCGCGACGTATGTGGGCCATCATCGTGTCGCATGCAGTGTGGGACGTGGCGGTGTTCGTCTGGTTCCCCATCTGACGGAAGATTGGCTTCGGTCAGGGCGTGCTTTGGCGGGCAGAGTGGAAAGCACTGTTTTCTTCTCGATAAAGCGATGCTTTCCCATCAAGAAAACATAGTTTTACGGATAAGTGATAGATGGAATAAAGAAGTGAAACCTTATAAATCAAAAAGGAAATGCAATATAATTTCGACGAAGTAATAGATCGCCGCGGCACCGATTCGGTGAAGTGGGACGGTATGAAGAACGTTTGGGGGCGCAACGACCTGACGGCTATGTGGGTGGCCGACATGGATTTTCGTACGCCGCCTTTTGTGATGGATGCCTTGCGCCATAGGCTGGAGCACGAAGTGTTGGGATATACCTCGGCTTGTGAAGGTTGGGACACCACCATTTGCCGCTGGTTGCAGAAGCGCCATCAGTGGGAAGTACGCCCCGATTGGCTGACGTTTGTGCCGGGTATCGTGCGTGCCCAGGCTTTTGCCCTGCTCTGCTTTACGCAGCCGGGCGACCGTGTGCTGGTAATGACGCCCGTCTACCATCCCTTCTTCCTTGTTACCGAACGGCTGAAGCGTGAAGTGGTGCGTTCGCCGCTCGACTTGCGCGACGGGCACTATCACATCGACTTCGACCGCCTGCGTCGCGACGTGCAGGGATGCAAGGCACTCATTCTCTGCAATCCTCACAACCCCGGCGGGCGTGTGTGGACGGTGGACGAGCTTTGTCAGATAGCCGATATCTGCAAGGAAAGCGGTACGTTGGTCATCTCCGACGAAATCCATGCCGACCTCACCTTGCCGCCCTATAAGCACCATCCTTTTGCTTCGGTAAGCGAGGCGGCTGCTTCCAATTGCGTTACCTTCATGGCGCCCAGCAAAACGTTCAACATGCCTGGCATTCAGAGTTCCTTTGCCATCGTGCCCGACGACACTTTGCGCGAACGCTTCCAAACCTTTATGGAGGCAGGCGAATTTTGTGAAGGGCACCTTTTTGCTTACATTGGATGCAAGGCTGCTTTCGAGCACGGCGAGGAGTGGCTGGAGCAGATGCTTGCCTATATTCAGGGCAATATAGACTTCACCGAAGCTTACCTGAAGGAGCATATCCCTTCCATCGGCATGATACGCCCACAGGCTTCCTATCTTGTGTTTCTCGATTGTCGTGCTTTAGGGCTTAGCCAAGAGGAGCTGGAGCATTTGTTTGCCGACAAGGCCCGTCTGGCATTGAATTCGGGCACTATGTTTGGCGAGCCCGGCCGTGGTTTCATGAGGCTCAATGTAGGTTGTCCGCGCCAACAGCTTCGTAAAGCTCTCCAACAATTGGAAATGGCTGTTAATATGCAATAATCAAGCTGTTAAAACACTATGGAATACAAGGTTTATCTTTTCGACTTCGATTACACGCTGGCCGACTCGTCGCGAGGCATCGTCACATGTTTCCGCCATGTGCTCGACTGTCATGGCTACACTTCGCCTACGGATGATGACATCAAGCGCACCATTGGCAAGACGTTGGAAGAGTCTTTTTCTCTATTGACTGGCGTGACGGATGTTGCCTGCCTGGCCGAATTTCGTCGTGAGTACGTGAAGGAAGCTGATGTTTATATGACGTCCAATACGGTGCTCTTCCCCGAAGTGGAAGACGTGCTTCGTCGGCTGAAGGCGGGTGGTGCACAATTGGGTATCATCTCTACGAAGTTTCGCTATCGCATCCGTGAGTTGCTCGTGGCCAAAGGATTGGACGATGTGTTCGACCTTATTGTGGGTGGTGAAGATGTTTCGGCTGCCAAACCTTCGCCTGAAGGCGTATTGATAGCTTTGGATCGCTTGCATGTCCGTAAGGAAGATGTGCTTTATGTGGGCGATAGTGTGGTCGATGCCGAGACAGCTCAGGCGGCCGGTGTTAGCTTTGGAGGTGTTACCCATGGTGTTACGACGTATGCAGAGCTTTCCGCTTATCCTCATCGGCTTATTATGGCGAGTCTTGAGGAATTGGTTTAGACCAAAAAGAAGCGGCCAATTATTTGGTCGCTTCTTTTATGTGGTGTCACCAGGAATCGAACCGGGGACACAAGGATTTTCAGTCCTTTGCTCTACCAACTGAGCTATGACACCATTGCTTTTGATTTGCGGTTGCAAAGGTAGTGAAAAAAATGGATTCTGCAAGCAGTGAGCGAATAAAAAACACTGGTTTAGGAGTAACTTCCTTATAACCAGTGCTTAATGAATGAATCTTTTTTTAATTATCTTCTTGTTGTTTTCCCTTATTCGGCAGGTTCGGTCGTGTTTCCATCATTTTTTAGAGGATTCCATCCTTGGGCTTTCAATTCGAACTCCTGACCGTCACGGGTAATGAGGGCACAACCCAGCTCGGGTTTGGTGATGTGTCCTATCAGCTTGACGCCTTCCATGTCGGCCACTTTTTCGTGGTCGGCGATGGGCACAGTAAACAACAATTCGTAGTCTTCGCCTCCGTTCAGTGCACAGGTAGTTAGGTTCATATTGAACTCTTCGGCCATGACTGCCGTTTGGTAGTCGATGGGGATGTGTTCTTCGTAAACGCGGCAACCTACCTTGCTTTGCGAGCAGATGTGCATTAGTTCGGACGAGAGGCCGTCGGAGATGTCCATCATGGCTGTGGGTTGTATGCCTGCCTTGCGCACCCGCTCGATGATGTCTTTGCGGGCTTCGGGCTTGAGTTGGCGCTCCAGTAGGTATTCCTTGCCGGCGAAGTCGGGCTGTACGTCCTTGTCGGTACCTTTCAGTACGGCCTTCTCGCGCTCCAACAGCTGGAGACCCATATAGGCCGCACCCAAATCTCCGCTGACGCATATCAGGTCGGTCTCCTTGGCTCCGTTGCGATAGACGGTTTTGCCTTTTTCACCTTCGCCGATACAGGTAATACTGATGGTGAGGCCTGTGTAGGACGAGCAGGTGTCACCACCCACGATGTCTACATTGTAGGCTTCGCAAGCCAGACGGATGCCGGCATACAGTTCCTCCATATCTTCCACACAGAAACGTTTGGATAATCCCAACGAAACGGTAATCTGTTTGGGAGTGCCGTTCATGGCATAAATGTCGGAGAAGTTGACCACGGCGGCCTTGTATCCCAAGTGCTTCAGAGGCACGTAGGTCAGGTCGAAGTGTACGCCTTCGAGCAGGAGGTCGGTGGTGACCAGCACTTCCTTGTCGGCAGGATAGGAGAGTACGGCGGCATCGTCGCCGATGCCGTAGCGGGTCGATTCGTTTTTAGGTTGGATACCTTCGGTCAGATGGTCTATGAGGCCAAACTCGCCGAGGGTAGCTATTTCTGTTCTCATCTTTACTTGTTTATAATATCAAATATCGTTTGTCTCAAGCACGGTTGATGAGTTCGCGCATGATTTCGGTCATGCGGGGTTGGGCGGCGTCGGCTGCCTTCTGAACTTCTTCGTGCGACACTTCTACAATCTTGCCTTCGACACCCAGGTCGGTGATGACCGATACGCCGAAGACCTTGATGCCGCAATGGTTGGCCACGATGACTTCGGGCACGGTGGACATGCCGACGGCGTCGGCTCCCAGGATGTGGAAGAGTTTGTATTCGGCAGGCGTTTCAAATGTCGGACCCTGTGTGCCCAGGTAAACGCCGTGTTGCACCTTGATGCCTTTTTCGGCGGCAATGGCGTCGGCCTTGCGGATGAGTTCCTTGTCGTAGGCTTCGCTCATGTCCGGGAAGCGGGGACCGTAGGGGATGTTCTTGCCGCGCAGAGGATGTTCGGGGAAATAGTTGATGTGGTCGGTAATAATCATCAAGTCGCCAATTTCAAAGGCTGGGTTGGTGCCACCGCTGGCATTGGATACGAACAATGTCTTGATACCCAGTTCGCGCATGACACGGACGGGGAAGGTCACTTCCTTCATCGAATAGCCTTCGTAGTAGTGGAAGCGGCCCTGCATGGCCATGATATCCTTGTTGCCCAGCTTGCCGAAGATGAGCTTTCCGCTATGCCCTTCGACGGTCGAGACGGGGAAGTTGGGGATATCCTCGTACTTTATTTCATACTTCTCGGTGATTTCGCCGGCTAGGCTTCCCAAACCGGTGCCGAGGATAATAGCTGTTTCGGGTTGCGTGTGCATCTTACTTTTGAGGTAAGCTGCTGTTTCTTGAATTTTTTCTAACATAGCCAATAATGTTTTGGTTAAAGGATTCTTGTTGGTTCAATAGAATTTCCACTTCGATGGGGATAGCGTAAATGTAGGGCTTCAGGCCTTCGCTCAATGCTGGATGGGCCTTGAGCCGTGCCGCGTCTTTCTCGGTTGTGATGATGAGACGCTGGCATCCCTCCATTTGTGAAAATTCTTGTTCGATGAGCCTCAGGTCTTTCTCGCTGAAGTCGTGATGGTCGGAGAACGAGAGCTGCCTGAGGGTCTTGGCGTAGAGCCTTACTTCCTCGACCAGCGGTTGCGGCGATGCAATGCCAGTGACGAGGAGTACATGCTCTTCACCGCTCAGTACCTTGGACAAGGGACGGTCGGCTACGGCTTGTGGAAACACGGCGGTTGGCATGCCATAACGTATGCGTGTGAAGTAAAGCTGTTGGAAGGGATACAGGTTGAGCTGCTTCCCTGTGATATTAAAGTCAATCGGCTTGATGTCTTGCGGACACTTGGTGACGATGATTATCTGTGCACGGGTCTTGCCCGAGGCGGGTTCGCGCAACCGTCCTGCGGGCAGCAGGCTGTCTTCGGTGAACAGGCGGTTGTAGTCGGTCAGCAGAATGTTCAGGCCCGCCTGCACGTAGCGGTGCTGGAAGGCATCGTCCAGCAGAATGACGTCGAGGCGGGGATTGTCCAGCTCCAGCAGTTGGCTGATGCCATGGCGGCGGTCGACATCGACCGCTATACGTGCCTGCGGGAATTTCTCTTTCATCTGATAGGGTTCATCGCCTATCCGGGTGGCATTGCTATGGGCGTCTGCCAGTATATAGCCCTTGCTTTTGCGTTTGTAGCCGCGGCTCAGTACGGCGACGTTCAGTCCTGCCTGTTGCAACAACCGTATCAGATACTCCGTGTGGGGCGTCTTGCCCGTACCGCCTACGGTCAGGTTCCCGATACAGATGACAGGGACGTCAAAGCTCTTCGACTGGAGAATCTTCCAGTCGAAGAGCTTGTTGCGGAGCCACACTCCCCCTCCATAGATCCATGAGAGGGGGAGAAGCCAGCGGTGTATGGGGACGGTACGTTCTGTCATCTGTACAGGAGCGGTATTATTCTACATTCAGTTCGAAGGGCAGGCGTGCCTGGATGCGGTCGCGCTTGTCGAAGTTCTCCAGAATGCTGAACTGGCGGTAAAGTTCGCCAGCCTTGCCACTGAGGAAGCGCGACTTGAGGTAAGTGCCCGGATTGGTGTTCATCAGCATCTCGAGGAACGTCTGCTTGGCCGGATAGGATACGACGGTATAGGCATCGATACCGGCTTTCTGGCAGGCAATCTCCAGGGCACGGTCCAATCCGCCCAGCTCGTCGACGAGGCCCAGTTCCTTGGCGGTGCTGCCCGTCCATACGCGGCCTTGGGCAATCTTGTCCAGCTCTTCCTTGGCAATGCCGCGTCCTTCGGAGCAGCGGGTCAGGAAGAGGTCGTAGCCCTGGTTTACCATCTTCTGCATCAGGGCCTTCTCGCCTTCGTTCATGGGACGGCCGGTAGCGCCGAAGTCGGCGTATGCGTTGGTTTTCACTACATCGAAGTCAAGACCTATCTTGTCGGTCAGTCCCTTCACGTTGGGGTACATGCCGAAGATGCCGATGGAGCCTGTCAGGGTAGTGGGCTCGGCCACGATGGTGTCGGCATTGCACGACATATAGTATCCGCCCGAGGCGGCATATTCGCCCATGGAGACGATGACGGGCTTCTCTTTCTTCAGTTGGCTGACGGCATACCATAGCTGTTCGGAACCATAGGCGCTTCCGCCAGGCGAGTTGACGCGGAGTACGACGGCCTTTACGTCGTCATTCTCCTGCAGGCGGCGCAAGTCGCGGATGACCTTGGAGGGGATGATGGTAGGTTGGTCGCTGAACGATGAACTTTCGTAGTCGACGATTTCGCCGCTGGCGTAGTATACGGCCACGATGTTGCCGCTCTTGTCCTTCGGCTGGTTCTTGCGCACGTTCACCATGTCCTGCAATCCCAATACGGGCAGGTCGTCGTCCTTGTTGAGGCCGGCCAGGGGCTTCAGGTAGTCGCGTACGTCGTTCTTATATATTAAGGTGTCCACCAGGCCGCATTTCACGGCTTCTTCCGAAGGCTCGAACATGATCATGTTGTCGGCATATTGGTTGAGCTTGTCTACGCTGACGTTGCGCGACTCGGATACGGCCTTGGTCACAGCACCCCATACGGAGTTGATGTAAGCCGTCACCTGTTCGCGGTTGGCGGGGCTCATTTCGGTAGCGATGAAGGGCTCTACGGCCGACTTGTAGGTACCCACCTTGAAAATCTGCATCTCGACACCTATCTTTTCGAGCAAGTCTTTGTAGAAGATGGGAGTCGAGGCGATGCCTCGCCATTCGAGCGAACCTTTGGGATTCATCAGCACCTTGTCGGCTACGCTGGCCAGGTAGTACAGGCTCTGCTGGTAGTTGTCGGCATAGGCTACGATGAACTTGCCGCTTTCCTTGAAGTCGAGCAGCGTGTTGCGTATCTCCTCGATGGCGGCATAGCCGGCGGTCAGGTAGCTGAGCTGCAGGTAGATACCTTTGATGTTTTCATTTTCCTTGGCCTTGCGGATGGAGGAGAGAATGTCGTCTAATCCATATACTTGATAATCGTCACTGAACAATGTCTCGTAAGGCATCGCCTCGTTTCTTTCTCTCAGTTCGCCTTTCAGCTCGAGCATCATGACGGAGTTGGAGCTTACTTGTGTTTCGGCTTCCGATGAGGCCAGGGCGCTGAACAGTATCAGCATGCCTCCAAAGAACAGCACGACGCAGGACAGGATGATACCCGTGACGGTCGCGAAGGTAAATTTGAAGAAATCTTTCATATTGGTAGTCTTGTTAATTGCTAACTTTATTAAGCTAACAAAGATAAATAATAAGGTTGATATTTGCTTTATCTGTCGCCAACTTTTTTGTTTTGTCACAAGAAAGTCTGTCTTTCGCCTGAAAATATCCCTTGCGTCAGGGCGATTTGCTTGTCTTGCAGGGGCGTCTGTGACTATTTGTGCGGAAAAGGCCGTTTTGTCAGGTGGAAAACGGTGCTTTCTTCCTACGAACGCAATGCTTTATGATATGCGAAATAATGGAATAAAGTCGTATCTTTGCACCCGCAAAAAAGTGATAGCAGTGAATTTGATTATTGACATAGGGAATACGGTGGCCAAAATTGCCCTTTTTGAGGGGGCAGATTTGAAGGATGTGGTCTACGACTCCAACTTCACGCTGGAGTCGCTACCTGATGTCTGCCGCCGCTATCCCATCGAAAAGGCTATTGTGGCTACGGTCATTGACTTGACAGACGAGGCAGAAGCCCGTTTGGCTGAATTGCCATGCCCCCTGTTGAGGCTGGGTGCTGACACCCCTCTCCCTGTGGAGAACCTTTATGAAACGCCACGCACGCTGGGCTACGACCGCATGGCCGCCGTTGTGGGCGCTGCTGAGCGATTCCCTGGTAGGGATATTCTGGTAATAGATGCCGGCACGTGTATCACGTATGAATTTGTGGATGCGGCCGGCCGATATCATGGCGGAAATATTTCGCCCGGCCTACAGATGCGTTTCAGGGCTCTGAACCACTATACAGGGCGCCTTCCTCTTGTCGAGGCCGAGGGACGCTTGCTCCCGATGGGAAAGGATACAGAGACGGCCATCCGTGCAGGAGTGTTGAAGGGTATTGAATACGAAATGGCAGGCTACATCCGTGCAATGAAAGATAAATATCCTGAACTTTTGGTTTTTTTAACGGGGGGCGACGAATTTTCTTTTGATACAAACTTAAAAAGTATCATCTTTGCAGACAGATTTTTAGTGTTGAAAGGATTAAACCGAATATTGATATACAATAATGACGAGATATAAACAGACACTCTTGGCGCTTGTGCTCAGCTTGTTTTGCGGGGGAGTAATGGCCCAAAATAATACAAACTCACCTTATACAAGGTATGGATACGGGCATCTGGCAGACCAGGGGTCGAGTAATAGCAAGGCAATGGGCGGAGTGGCCTATGGCTTGCGTGACGGTACGCAGGTGAACTTTGCCAATCCGGCTTCCTATACGGCGGTTGATTCCTTGACATTTATTTTTGATGGAGCAGTTTCGTTGCAAAACACGAACTTCAGTGACGGTACGCTGAAACAGAATGCCAAAAATTCCAGCTTCGATTATATTACCATGCAGTTCAGATTGGCTCGCTGGTGTGGTATGAGCTTGGGTTTGATTCCTTTTTCGAATGTGGGTTATAGCATGGGAGAATATAGAGAAGATACTGAGAATCCTTCTAATTCCAGCTCTGTGACCTACTCTGGCGAAGGAGGCTTGCATCAGGCTTATGTCGGATTAGGATTTAAAATATTTAAAAATCTTTCTGTTGGTGCAAATATTTCGTATCTTTGGGGAGATATAGCACGGACTTCGTACCTGACATTCCCCTCGGACGCCAATAAGTTTCCTTATCAGAAAACGTTGGACGCTGTTTGGAAAAGCTATAAGCTCGATTTTGGCGTACAGTATACGCAAACCTGGGGAAAGAAGAATGCGTTGACATTTGGAGCCGTGTTCTCTCCCAAACACGATTTGGGAGGTAAGACCTCGATTAGCGAAGCGGTAGGTAATTCTACAACCGGAGCTACTTATACTTCGCGCGACAGTGTGGCAACTTATGGTATTCCGTTGTCTATCGGTGCTGGCTTGGCTTATGTATATGACAAACGTCTGACGGTGGGAGCCGACTTCCTGTTGCAGGAATGGAACAAAGTAAGCTACATGAACAATGCCGATGCGTTTTGTTCCAGAATGCGTATCGGAATAGGAGCTGAATACATACCTAATCTGATAGGACGTAGCTACTTCGCTCATGTCAAATATCGTTTGGGAGCCTATTATTCGCTTCCTTACTATAAGATAGAAGGTGAACGTGCCGCAAAGGAATTTGGAGTATCTGCCGGTTTTGGTCTTCCGATACCGCGTACCCGCTCCGTGTTGAGCGTGACAGCACAGTATGCGAAGACCCACGGATCGAAAGTAACCTTTGTCGATGAAAATACATTGAGGCTTGTCGTCGGTGTGACATTCAACGAACGCTGGTTCTTCAAACGGAAAGTGGATTAAGGTATTTGGACATTGAAACATAACAACTAAAAATTTGAATACAATGAAAATTAAGACGCTTGTAGCTGTATTGCTCCTTGCTGGTGGAGCGACCGGCGCTTACGCACAAAATGACTGTAAAGCCAACAGTAGTATTTCTCACGAAGCTGCTAAGGCGAAGAACTGGAAAGATGCCTATGCTCCCTGTATGGAAGTGTTGAAGGATTGTCCTACACTGAGATTTTATACCTTTACGGATGCAGAAGATATTCTGGCTGGTTTGATGAAGCCTATCAAGGATCGTAATTCTGCTGAATATCAGAAATATTTCAATGAATTGATGGAAGTGCATGACTTGAAGATGAAGTACATGCCCGAATTTGCTTCCAAAGGTACCAAGCTGACTTACTCTGTAGCTGGTGCTTTGGGACGTAAGGCTATCGATTACTTGACTTATGCGCCGAAACCCGATTTAAAGCAAGCTTATGGTTGGTTGAAAGAGTCTGTTGAAACAGACAAGGCTGAAACTTGGAGTCCTATCTTCTATTATTTCATGGACGCTTCTATGCGTATCGTGAAGGCTGACGTTTCTCATACAGATCAGTTCTTCCAGGACTATCTGAACGTAGGTCAATATTTGAATGACGCATTGGCTGCTGAGACTGCTGCTGCCAAGAAAACCAACATCGAAAAGATGAAGGAAACAGTTGACGCTATTTTTGTTAACAGTGGTGTGGCTGATTGTGAGTCTTTGCAGAAGATTTATGGTCCTCAGGTAGAAGCTAATCAGAATGACTCTACTTTCCTGAAGAAGGCTATCAACGTGCTTAAGATGATGAAGTGTACGGAAAGCGAAGCTTACTTCCAGGCTTCTTACTATATGTATAAGATTAATCCGACCGCTGATGCTGCTGTAGGTTGTGGATATCAGGCATATAAGAAGGGAGATTATGATACAGCCGTGAAGTACTTTGATGAAGCAATCAATTTGGAAACAGACAATGCAAAGAAGGCTGAAATGGCTTATGCTGCTGCCGCTGCTATGTTTGGTGCCAAAAAGTGGTCGCAGGTACGTAGCTACTGTTACAAAGCTCTTGGTTTCAATGAAAACTTTGGTAATGCTTATATCTTGCTGGCCCAGGCTTATGGTTCAAATCCTCGCTGGAGTGATGAACCTGCCTTGAATAAGTGTACTTACTATGTAGTGCTCGATAAGCTGCAGAGAGCTAAATCTGTTGATCCTTCTGTAGCTGATCAGGCTAATGAACTGATTAGAACTTACTCTGCTCACGTGCCCGAAATCAAGGATCTCTTCATGTTGGGTTACAAAGCTGGAGACCGCATTACGGTTGAAGGTTGGATTGGCGAGAGCACAACCATCAGATAAAAATATATGTCTCTGAGACCTTTACAAGTCGTAGTACATAAGAATTTAAGCATAACCATTGCCTCAATGGCAATGGTTATGCTTCTTTTATTCTCTTCCTGTTCTGGACGTAAGAAAGAATTGGGCGAGGCTATTACCGAACGCGATTCTTTACCTGTGATGGATACTCGTGGAGTTACTACATTGGTGTCCGATTCAGGAGTTATACGCTACCGTGTAAATGCAGAAGAATGGAAGGTTTACGATCGTAAATCGCCTTCATATTGGGCTTTTGAAAAGGGAGTATATGTCGAGAAGTTCGATTCGTTGTTTCAGGTCGAAGCCAGTATCGAGGCGGATACAGCCTATTACTATGACAAGCAACGGTTATGGAAGTTGATAAGCAATGTGCATATTCAAAACCTGAAGGGAGAGAAGTTTGATACCGAGTTGTTGTATTGGGATCAGAATAAGAAGAAAGTGTATTCAGATAAAGAGGTGCGCATTGAACAGCCTGACCAGATCATTTATGCTGTGGGGTTCGAGTCGGATGAACAGTTGTCCAAATATGTTTTCTTTAAGACAAATGGTATTTTTTATATAGACGAAGAAAGTGGGGAGGCACCAGCCGACTCCTTGCAAACAGACTCTGTCAATTGATTTTCTATATATGGGGATATTGATATCTTTATTGGTTACGATGGCCTTCTCTGCTTTCTTTTCAGGGATGGAGATTGCTTATGTTTCTGTAGATAAGCTCCGCTTTGAGATGGATAAGAAGCCAGGAGTGACGACATCCATATTGTCTTATTTCTTCAGAAATCCCAATAACTTTATATCTACGATGCTTGTAGGCAACAATATCGCTCTGGTCATTTATGGTATTTTGATGGCACAGATTATAGAGGGATATCTGTTGGCTGGAATCATTGACAATCATTTTCTGCAGGTATTGATTCAGACTGTCATTTCTACGCTGATTATCCTTGTGACAGGAGAGTTTTTGCCTAAGAATCTTTTTAAGATCAATCCGAACTTGATGCTGCGTGTTTGTGCAGTTCCTCTGTTTGTGTGTTATGTCGTCCTTTTCCCAGTTTCTAAGTTTGCTTCGTGTTTGTCTTTTTTATGTTTGCGCATATTTGGAATACGAGTCAATAAAGAAGCTTCAGATAAAGCTTTTGGCAAAGTCGATTTGGATTATTTCGTTCAGTCGGGTATCGAGAATGCTGAAGACGAAAAGGAACTGGATACGGAGGTGAAAATCTTTCAGAATGCACTCGATTTTTCGAATGTCAAGATACGCGATTGTATTGTACCACGCACGGAGATTGTGGCTGTCGATATGGAGGATTCTCTTTCCCTCGAAGAACTCAATAATCTGTTTGTCGAGTCAGGATTGTCGAAAATTATTGTGTACAAAGGCAATATAGATAATGTTGTGGGGTATATCCATTCTTCGGAGATGTTCCGCAATCCGACAGATTGGCGCAATAATGTGAAGGAAATTCCTATTGTACCCGAGACCATGCCAGCTCATAAGCTGATGAAAATTTTTATGCAGCAAAAGAAAACGTTGGCTGTGGTTGTCGATGAGTTTGGTGGAACTTCTGGCATCGTGTCGCTCGAAGACTTGGTGGAAGAAATTTTTGGAGATATTGAAGATGAACATGACAATACGTCTTATGTATGCAGGCAAATAGCCGAACATGAATATTTGTTGTCTGCCCGCCTTGAAATAGAAAAAGTAAATGAAACTTTTACACTTGATTTGCCTGAATCAGATGATTATTTGACAATCGGAGGTCTGATTCTGAATACTTATCAAAGCTTCCCCAAGTTGAATGAAGTGGTTGTTATCGGAAAGTTTCAGTTTAAAATCATCAAGGTTACAGCTACTAAAATAGAGCTAGTAAAGCTGAAAGTGGTCGAATAATTTTTATAAAGCGTAATTTTTCTTGGAATAAATAGATGTATATTAGCATTTTTTGTATCTTCGTGCGCTAAAAACTGTTTGGAGCGAGAAAAAGAATAATAAACAAATAAATCAATTAATAAAAAATGGCAACATTACAAAACATTCGGTCTAAAGGACCATTATTGGTGATTGCTGTGGGTTTGGCATTGTTTGCCTTCATTGCAGGTGATGCATGGAGGGTTTTGCAGCCGCATCAGTCACAAGATGTGGGTGAGGTGAATGGTGAAGTACTTTCAGCCCAAGATTATCAGTCTTTAGTTGAGGAATATGCAGAAGTGGTCAAATTCTCGAGTGGCAATAACTTGACAGATGACCAGATGAATCAGCTGCGAGACGAAGTTTGGAGAACTTATGTTAATAACAAACTGATAGAAGCTGAGGCTAAGAAATTAGGCTTGACAGTATCTAAGGAAGAAATAAAGTCTATTATTAATGAGGGTACTCATCCGCTTTTGGCTCAAACTCCTTTCCGCAATCCTCAGACAGGTGCCTTTGATAAGGATATGCTGATGAAATTCTTGGCTGACTATGCTAAGATGAACAAAAGTCAGATGCCTGCACAATATGCTGAATACTATGATTCTATGTACAAACTGTGGTCGTTCATCGAGAAAACGCTCGTACAGACTCGCTTGCAGGAAAAGTATAGTACACTCATTGCAAAATCATTGCTTTCCAATCCTGTTGAGGCTCAATCTGCTTTCGATGGCCGAGTAAATCAGATGGATTTGCAGTTGGCTGCTATTCCTTATTCTACAATCGCTGATTCAACGGTGAAAGTTACAGATGCAGAGTTGAAAGCTGCTTACGATGAGAAGAAAGAACAGTATCGCCAATATGTAGAAACTCGTAATATCAAGTACATTGATGTACAGGTAACTGCTAGCGAAGAAGATAAGGCAGAATTGCGCAAGGAAATGGATGAGTATACTGCTCAGCTTGCTGCTGCAACTTCTGATTATGCTTCACTGGTTCGCTCTACTGGTTCAGAGCAGCCTTATGTGGATTTGTATTATACCACAAGAGCTTTGCCTTCTGATGTTGTCGCACGTTTGGATTCTGTATCTGTAGGTGATGTGTTTGGTCCTTATTACAATGCTGCCGACAATACATTGAACTCATTCAAGAAATTGGCAAAGGCCGCTTTGCCTGACTCTATCCAATACCGTCAGATTCAGGTTGCAGCTGAAACTCCTGAGAAGACAAAGGCTTTGGCTGACAGTATTTATGGAGCCATCAAGGGTGGGGCTGATTTTGCAGAATTGGCTAAGAAGTATGGACAAACAGGTGAATCTGTTTGGATTACTTCTGCTAACTACGAAGGCGCTCAGGTGGATGGCGATAATTTGAAGTATATTACGGCTGTTGTAGATGCAGAGACAAACGAGTTGAAGAATATTGCTCTGGGACAAGGTAATGTTATTCTTCAGGTAACTGCCAAGAAAGCTGTTAAGGATAAATATAAAGTGGCTGTGGTTAAGCGTACGATTGAATTTAGCAAGGAAACTTATAGCAAGGCTTACAATGACTTCAGCCAATTCATTGCTTCCAATGGAACGCTGGAAGAGCTTGTAGCCAATGCAGAAGATGCTGGTTATAGATTGCTTGATCGTACAGATCTTTACAGCGCTGAACACAATATTGGTGGTGTTCGTGGTACAAAGGAAGCCTTGAGATGGGTGTTCTCTGCGAAGCCGGGTGAAGTTTCTGGTTTGTATGAGTGTGGCGAAAGTGATCACATGATGGTCGTTGGATTGGTTGCTGTAAATCCTGAAGGCTATCGTCCCTTGTCTGCTGTACACAATGAACTGAGAATGCAGTTGGTACGTGACAAGAAGGCTGAGAAAATTATGGCTGATATGAAAGCTGCTAATGCTTCTTCGTTTGATCAGTATAAGAACATGTCTGGTGCAGTTTCTGACTCAGTGAAGCATGTGACATTTGATGCTCCGGCTTTCGTATCTGCATTGCGTAGCAGTGAGCCTTTGGTTAGCGCATATGTACCGGTAGGCGAAGTCAATCAATTGAGCGCTCCGATAAAGGGTAATGCAGGTGTCTTTGTTCTGCAGCCTTATGCGAAAGATAAACTTAATGAAACTTTCGAGCAGCAAGCTGAAGTAGACAAGTTGCAAAACATGTATACCAACTTGGTTGTGAGACAGTTTATCAATGATCTTTATCTGAAGGCAGAAGTCAAAGATGAGCGTTATCTGTTCTTTTGATAAATAATTTAGATTATAATATTGATGCAGGAGCTGTCCAAATCGCTTGGATGGCTCCTGTTGTTTTTATGCAACTTTATTTTTACCTTTGCATAGTTGAAACTTTAAGAAATGTAGTATGCAAAAACAACCTCTTTTGGGAATGACTTTGTCCGAGTTGCAATCTGTCGTGAAAAATCTGGGGATGCCTTCTTTCTCTGCCAAACAGATTGCGTCTTGGCTGTATGACAAGAAAGTAGATTCTATTGATGAAATGACCAATCTTTCCTTAAAGCATCGTGAAATGTTAAAGGAAGGATATGACGTTGGTGCATACTCTCCTGTAGACGCAATGCGTTCTTCAGATGGTACCGTGAAATATCTTTATCAGGTTGGAGAGGGGCATTACGTGGAAGCTGTTTATATACCAGATGATGATAGGGCAACTTTGTGTGTCTCTTCACAGGTTGGCTGTAAGATGAGTTGTAAGTTCTGTATGACAGGCAAGCAGGGCTTTTCGGCTAATCTGACAGCCAATCAGATCTTGAATCAGATTCATTCGTTACCTGAAAGAGACAAGCTTACGAATGTAGTGATGATGGGAATGGGTGAACCACTGGATAATTTGGATGAAGTACTGAAGGCCCTTGAGATAATGACCGCTACTTATGGTTATGCTTGGAGCCCGAAGCGAGTGACGCTTTCTACTGTCGGGTTGCGTAAAGGCCTGAAGCGTTTCATTGAAGAAAGCGATTGCCATTTGGCTGTGAGTCTTCATTCTCCGTTACCTTTGCAACGTAGAGAATTGATGCCGGCCGAGAAAGCTTTTTCTATTACAGAGATTGTAGATTTGTTACATGACTATGATTTTAGTAAACAACGCCGTTTGTCTTTTGAATACATTGTTTTCAAGGGCGTAAATGATACAGTTCCTTATGCAAAAGAATTGTTGAAGCTTTTGCGTGGTTTGGATTGTCGTGTGAACTTGATCCGATTCCATGCCATTCCAGGTGTAGACCTGGAGGGGGCGGATATGGACACGATGATTCGTTTTCGCGATTATTTAACATCGCATGGCTTGTTTACAACCATACGTGCTTCGCGTGGAGAAGATATATTTGCAGCTTGTGGAATGTTGTCTACTGCCAAACAGGAGGCGGAAAACAAGAATTAATATAAATTATTAACTTTGGCATGGCGGATAAAGGCATTCTTTGTAGTTTTGTGAAATTTAAAAAGGTGAAGATATGAAAAGGTTCTTGTATTACTTTAGTCTGTTTGTGGTATTGGCTGTGTTCTCATCTTGTGGTGGTAAGAAGAGCGGCAAGGGATTGTTGACTCCTACATCCAGTGGTCGGGCATATGAAATTTTGGTTGTGATAGACCAACAAATGTGGGAACGTCCCGCTGGTCGTGCCCTTTACGATGTCCTTGATTCAGACGTACCTGGCTTACCCCAATCTGAGCGTTCTTTTAGAATTATGTATACCGATCCAGCTCATTACGACGCAACGCTAAAGTTGATTCGCAATATTATAGTGGTCGATGTACGTGACATCTATACTCAACCCAAGATGAAGTATAGTAAAGATGTATATGCTTCTCCACAGGCTATATTGACGATACAGGCGCCTGACGAGGAATCCTTTGCCCCCTACGTAGCAGAGCATCGACAGGCTATTATCGATTTCTTCACTCGTGCCGAGATGAACCGTCAGATCACTATACTGGAGACTAAGCACAATAATTTTGTATACAACGAGGTGAAAAAAATGTTTGATTGCGAAGTGTGGGTGCCAGGTGAACTGACTTCTCATAAATTAGGGGAAAATTTCCTTTGGGCAGGAACCAATACGGCAACAGGCGATCAGAACTTCGTGATCTATTCTTTCCCTTATCGCGATAAAGATACTTTTACGAAGGAATATTTTCTGGCCAAGCGCGATTCAGTGATGAAGGTTAATATTCCTGGGGCACGCGAAGGTATGTATATGGCAACTGATACATTATTGACGGATGTAAAGCCTATTTCCGTTCAAGATGCTTATGCGCTTGAAGCACGTGGCTTATGGCGTATTAAGGGTGACTTTATGGGAGGGCCATTTGTTTCCCATATGCGTTTGGATGAAAAGAATCAGCGTATTATTGTTTCTGAAATCTTTGTTTATTCACCAGATAAATTGAAACGAAATTTGGTTCGCCAGATGGAAGCATCCCTTTATACATTACGTTTGCCTGCTAAAGAACAGAAAGCGGGAAACGGAAAGGAACTTCAGAATGAAAAGGCGTCCAATGATACAATTATTAACGAGAAGAAATAAGAATGGAAGATAATAAGATAAGAATCGGCATTACACAAGGCGATATCAATGGAGTTGGTTATGAGGTAATTTTGAAGACTTTTGCAGAACCTGCAATGTTGGAATTGTGTACCCCTATCGTATATGGTTCCCCAAAAGTTGCCGCTTACCATCGCAAGTCTCTTGATTTGCCGACTAATTTCAGTATTGTAGAGTCGGCAGAAGATGCAGCTCCAGATCGTTTAAGTATTGTCAACTGCAATGATGATGAAGTGAAAGTTGAGTTTGCCAATCCTACTCTTGAAGCAGGTCATGCCGCTTTGGCTGCTTTGGAGAAGGCTGTTGAAGAGTATAAAAAAGGGCTGATTGATGTGATTGTGACGGCTCCTATCAATAAACATACAATTCAGTCGAAAGACTTTCATTTCCCTGGTCATACAGAGTATATTGAACAAACACTTGGCGAGGGTGAGAAGGCGCTTATGATTTTGATGAAGAATGATTTGCGTGTGGCACTTGTTACAGGACATATTCCTGTGAGTAAAATCGCCTCAGTGTTAAATAAGGAATTGATAAAGGAAAAACTACGTATATTCCATCACTCATTGAAATTGGACTTTGATATTGAGATACCTCGTATTGCTGTTCTTTCACTTAATCCACACGCTGGCGATGAAGGTCTGTTGGGTACAGAAGAACAGGATATTATTATTCCTGCGATGAAAGAAGCTGGTGAAGAAGGTATTCTTTGTTTTGGTCCTTTCCCTGTCGATGGTTTTATGGGAGCAGGTGGATTTTCACATTTTGATGGTATATTAGCCATGTACCATGATCAAGGTTTGGCACCTTTTAAGGCACTTGCGATGGATGAAGGTGTGAACTTTACGGCTGGGCTTCCTGTCGTGCGTACTTCGCCTGCACATGGTACTGCCTATGATATAGCGGGGAAAGGTGTTGCATCTGAAGATTCATTCCGGCAGGCTATTTATGTAGCGATTGATGTGTATCGTAATCGTCAACGTGATCTGCAGGCTCGTTCCAATCCGCTTCGGAAATTGTATTATGAGAAGCGTGATGACAGTGACAAATTGAAGTTGGATTCAACAACAGAAGCGGAATTATAATATGGTGAAGGCAGAGATACAGCAAGTCAAGTTACGTTTTGGCATCATTGGAAACAATGAAGCCTTGCTGCGAGGAATCGATGTCGCGATGCAAGTGGCACCGACAGACTTGTCTGTACTGATAACTGGAGAGAGTGGTGTCGGAAAGGAAAGTTTTCCGCAGATTATACATCAATATAGCCGTCGCAAGCATGGACAATATATTGCTGTAAACTGTGGTGCTATTCCTGAAGGGACTATTGATTCGGAATTGTTTGGGCATGAGAAAGGAGCCTTCACTGGAGCTATCAGTGAGCGTAAAGGTTATTTTGGTGAAGCAAATGGTGGTACTATCTTTTTGGACGAAGTAGGCGAATTACCTTTGCCTACCCAGGCGCGCCTGCTTCGCGTGCTCGAAAGTGGGGAATTCATAAAAGTGGGTTCTTCTAAGGTAGAGAAGACAGATGTTCGCATCGTGGCTGCTACCAATGTCAATTTGGTGCAGGCCATTGCCGAAGGGCGATTCCGTGAAGACTTGTATTATCGTTTGAACACAGTACCTATTCAGATACCGCCTTTGCGTGAACGGGGAGAAGACGTTGTTTTACTTTTCCGTAAGTTTGCTTCTGATTTTGCTGAGAAGTACCATATGCCTCCTCTGCAATTGACTGAGGATGCACGCCAGATGTTGATGGCCTATACCTGGCCTGGTAATGTGCGACAGTTGAAGAATATTACAGAACAAATTTCTATTATTGAGGCTAATCGGGAAATTAATGCAGATATTTTGAAAAATTATTTGCCTGAGAATAATGCACAACGTTTGCCTGCTTTATTAGGAAATAAGGAAAGTAAAGGGTTTGGTAGTGAACGCGAGATTCTTTACCAGGTCCTATTTGATATGCGCCAGGATGTGACGGAGCTGAAAAAGCTTGTTCATGAGATTATGACTGAGCGGGCGGCTACAGGTGCGGGGAGTGGCATTAAATCGTCTTATTACACTTCTCCTTCTCAACCTCAGCTTGTGACACCTGCAACGGTTGAACCGAATGTGACTACCATTATTCATTCTGCTGTGCAACCTGCAACTCCGCTTTCATCTTCTGTGAATGATGATGATATTCAAGATACAGAAGAGTATGTAGAAGAATCGTTAGCTTTAGATGATGTAGAAAAGGATATGATCCGTAAGGCTCTTGAGAAGCACCATGGAAAACGGAAAAGTGCGGCTCAAGATTTGAACATATCCGAGCGTACTCTATATAGAAAAATAAAGGAATATGGATTGGATTAAAAAGATCGGAATTATCGCTGTTTGTGCTTGTTTGGCTTTTATTGTGTATTCATGCCGCATTTCTTTGGGATTAGCTCCGATTAGTTCCATTGATTATACGAAAGTTAAGACAATTTCTATTTCCGATTTTCCTAATCGGGCAGAGTATGTATATGCACCTTTGGCAGTGGAATTTAATACGAAGCTGAAGGATATGTTTATACAGCAGACTCGTTTGCAGATTGTAAACTCTGGAGGTGATTTGGAAATTGATGGTGAAATTACTGGATATAATCAATATAATGAGTCTGTAGATGCCAGTGGCTTTGCTTCGAAAGTGAAAGTTACGTTGACGGTGAATGTACGATATGTCAACAATACTAATCATGAAGAAGACTTTGAACAGCAGTTCTCAGCTTTCCAAACTTATGATTCAGGTCAGTTGTTGACTGATGTACAAGATAATCTGATAACGTTGATGGTTAAAGATATTACAGAACAGATCTTTAACGCAACGGTCGCTAATTGGTAAAAGATGACGGCTGTTCAGTTACAACAATGGATTCAGCATCCAGAAACTTTAAATCAGGATTCGTTGTATGAATTGCGAACATTAGTTGCGCGTTATCCTTATTTTCAGTCCGTTCGTTTGCTGTATTTAAAGAATTTATATTTGCTCCACGATGTGAGTTTTGGTGCAGAATTAAGAAAGGCTGTACTTTATGTTGCGGACAAGCGATCTTTGTTTTACCTTATTGAAGGTGAGAACTATAAATTAAATCGTAACGAACAATCTGTTTCTATTTTGGAGAAAGATGAACCTGGAATTGATCGTACATTGTTTCTTATAGATGCTTTTCTTTCCAAAATGCCGGATGTGCAATCTCAGACGTCAGAGTTGGATTATACGATGGATTACACAGCTTATTTGTTACATGATGATAAAGCGGATGATGTTGTCGAGAATAAAATGCGGCCTTTACGTGGGCAGGACTTGATTGATGGTTTCTTGAACAAGATGAATGCGGATGAAAAGAACCTTCCGACTGAGCAAATGAATGCTGATAAATCTCAAATGGATAAAGATGCTTTGTTGGAAGACGTGCCGGAAGAAACTACTTCACCTTTGATTTCAATGCCGATTTCTGTTAATGATGATCAAGCAGAGGACGAAGAGGAAGAAAAGGGTGAAGATTGTGTGGTAGAAAGAGAGGATGATAGCTATTTTACTGAAACATTGGCTAAAATTTATATAAAACAGCATCGATATGAGAAGGCACTTGAAATAATTAAAAAGTTAAGCTTGAATTATCCAAAAAAAAATGCTTACTTTGCAGACCAAATCCGATTTTTGGAAAAATTGATTATTAACGCTAAATCAAAATAAGTAGAAATGTATTTATTATTAGTTATTTTAATGTTGCTTGCATCTGTGCTGATGTGCTTCATTGTTTTAATTCAAAATTCGAAAGGAGGCGGTTTGGCTTCCGGATTTTCTTCATCCAATCAGATTATGGGTGTACGCAAAACAACAGATTTCTTGGAAAAAGCTACATGGACATTGGCTGCCGTAATGGTTGTTCTTAGTATTGCTACTGCTTATGTGTTACCGTCTGCTACTGTACGTGAAGGTGATGTAATTATGGAGCAGGCACAACAACAGGAAGCAACCAATCCTTATAATATGCCTGTAGGTACAGCTGCTCCTCAGACGGAAGCTCCTGCGGCAAATGCTCCTGCAGACTCTGTAAATTGATATAAAATTATAATTTCTGAAATAGCGGGATTGCTGCATATTATTATGGAGCAATCTCGTTTTTTGTTTCTCATAAATAGTTGATATAATGAATTCTACTTCCCAAATTCATCAGACATTACGTGATTCGGCGGGTATACGCTGGATGGTTCTGTTGTTCTTGGCTTTTGCCATGTTCTGTTCCTATATCTTTATGGATATTTTGTCCCCCATTAAAGACTTGATGCAGTTTACTCGCGGTTGGGACTCTACGGCTTTTGGAACAATGCAAGGTTCTGAAACCTTTTTGAATGTATTTGTCTTTTTCCTCATCTTTGCAGGTATTATCTTGGACAAGATGGGAGTACGTTTTACAGCTGTCCTTTCTGGAGCAGTGATGCTTGTGGGAGCTGTTATAAATTGGTATGCTGTAACCGAGAGTTTTCAAGGTAGTGGACTTGAGACTTGGTTCAACAATAATCTGAACTATATTCCTGGTTTTGATGAACTGGGCATTTCTCCGTTTTATGAGGGCATGCCTGCATCTGCCAAATTTGCGGCTGTAGGTTTTATGATATTTGGCTGTGGAGTTGAAATGGCTGGTATTACAGTGTCTCGTGGTATTGTCAAATGGTTTAAAGGACGTGAAATGGCTTTGGCTATGGGATCGGAGATGGCTCTTGCCCGTTTAGGAGTGGCTACCTGCATGATCTTTTCACCAATGTTTGCCAAATTGGGGGGAGTGATTGATGTTTCTCGTTCAGTTGCTTTTGGCGTAGTGTTGCTAATGATTGCATTGATAATGTTTATCGTCTATTTCTTTATGGATAAGAAATTAGATGCACAAACAGGTGAGGCCGAGGAAAAGGATGATCCGTTTAAGATAAGTGATTTGGGAAGTATTTTGTCAAGTAGCGGTTTTTGGCTGGTTGCTTTGTTGTGCGTATTGTATTATTCTGCTATTTTCCCTTTCCAGAAATATGCAGTTAATATGCTTCAATGTAATCTAGTATTTACAGAAGTACCGGCTGACTCTTTTTGGGCAACCAATACTGTAACTGTTATTCAATACTTGATTATGTTGGTTGTAGCTGCTGCTGCTTTTGCTAGTAATTTCTCTAAGCGCGCCTCCATGAAAAATGGTCTATTGGTTGTGGCAGGTGTAGCATTGGTTATTTTCTGTTATATGGGTTATATGCGTCAGAGTGCAGAGACTGTGTTTGCGGTATTTCCTTTGCTGGCTGTTGGTATTACGCCGATTCTTGGGAACTATGTTGATCATAAAGGAAAGGCTGCCAGTATGTTGGTGATTGGTTCTTTGTTGCTGATTTTCTGCCATTTGACGTTCGCATTTGTTTTGCCTGCACTTAAGGAGAGTGCTGTTGGAGGAATTGTAGTTGCTTATCTCACTATTTTGGTTCTGGGAGCAAGTTTTTCTTTAGTTCCGGCATCTTTGTGGCCAAGTGTGCCTAAGTTGGTTGATGCAAAAATTATCGGTAGCGCATATGCCCTTATTTTTTGGATTCAGAATATTGGGCTCTGGTTATTTCCCTTGTTAATTGGTAAGGTACTTGATAAAACCAATCCTCAACTCGTGGCAGATTTACAGAATGGAGTGATTACGCCTGAGGAAGCAGCAGTTTCTTATGATTATACAGCTCCGCTTGTTATGCTTGCTTGTCTAGGTGTAGCTGCTTTGATTTTGGGTTTTGTTTTGAAGGTTGTAGATCGTAAGAAAGGGCTAGGCTTGGAAGCTCCTAATATCAAAGAATGATATTGTCGGATGTCGGAGAGGCAAGTGAAATATAATCTTTTGAATACAGTTCCTGTATGTGCAGGGAATGTTTGTACGGAATGGGAGGGTGAGTACGTGGTACTCATCCTTCCTCGTTTTCGTAAAGCGTGGATGCAACGTTGGCTGTTGCCCAAGTCTTTGTCATCGCATGTACGTATTCAACTTGAAGAACATGGAACGGCTGTATGGAGATTGATTGACGGACAGCGCACTGTTCAGGAAATTATTGAACTGCTTGCGTCACATTTTGGTGGAGATGAGAGCTATCCTTCCCGTGTAGCTGCTTATTTTATGCAGCTACAAAAGGATGGATTTATTCATTTGAGGGCTTTGAGATGAAGATTGATTTAGTTTTCTTCTCTATCTACTTTTAATAAAGCTCCTGTATTGGTGTCGAACAACACTTTGGTTGTGGATTTCTTGTTGAATAATACGGGAGCAAGATATTCTTGTGTGCCAAATTGGGTTATAGGGAGTTCATTGTCGAATAGATTTTTACCTTGATAGGTCAGTATAACCTTTGCTCTTCCTGGTACATTGTAGATGATGCCTTCTAACTTCTTTTTCCCTTCGGTGGTCGAAAGGTTTGGTACATTCATGTTTTTTATGCTGATATAAATCGGTTCACCTGCTAAATTGTCATTGTCGACAACACCCAATTTACGTGAGAAACGTAGTGCTATCTCATCTTCTTTCTCTTGTGGTACAATACGGATATTGAATATTTTTGTTTCTTTCTTTTCTTTACCGGCAAACATTTCTGTCATGGCTTGTTCTTGTAGGTTTAGGTTATCTAGCATGATTTTCAGTTGGTTGCCATCGGTTGGCATATTGTCTGCTTCACCTCGTACTAGAGCGTTCTTACTTTCGCGTATATTATAAATTTCTTTGGCGACTAGTTCGGCCATTTTGGCATTGGAGCTCGCCATCAGGATTTCTTCGGTCAAGAAACTACGCGCATCAACATCTTTGATTGTATTTCCTTCTTTAGACTTATTTGGGGTATTTTCTTGCTTACCACTAAAAGGTAGATTGATAGAGCGTACGATGCCATTTTCTGTCAGTTCCATTAGGGGGGCTACGGTCTTGTCTTTCATCTTTACGAAATAGACATTGTCTTTGTCGGGTACTCCGACTACGCCTGTTTCTATTTTGTCGATTGTCCAATAGACTTCGGGTTCATCCGATACACCTGAAAGGCGCAAGTAACGGTCAGCATAACGACAGAATTCGCCAGGGGTGTATGTATGTTTAGTGGTATGTACCTTTATTTCAATTTCAGTCTGCGGGAGCATATAAGTGACTCCATAATCTTTGCCTTGTGTCACTCCCACGGTAACTTCTGTTTGTGCTGATGCCAAAAGGCTCATTGTGAGTACAGATGACAGTAAGAATATATTTTTCTTCATGCTTCTTTGGGTGTTAGTTAGTGTTTTCTTTAATTTAACAAAGATAGTTAAGTTATTTTTGCCGTGAATAGATTTTGCCATAATTAACAAAAGAACTGAGCCACGAATTGTGCAAAATTTGGTATTAGAGTTGTTATTCTAATTTGCACAATTCGTGGCTAGAGAGTTAATTAGGTGCTTCTTATGGTAGCTTCAAATTAACTTCGGCAATACCCACCCGGTCGTCGTTTAGTAAAATACGTAGGTCGCTGGCTGTCGTGCCGCGGAAGGTATAGGTATGCGGCTTGTTGTACTCGCTGACGGTACCCGAATAAACGGTCAGGAACTGGCCTCCACCACCCGAGAGCTGAATCTCGAAGTTGGCGGGCAGCTGGTTGTCGCGGCTGAAGGTCAGGGTCACTTCGTCCACTTTCGGGTTACCTTTCAGGGCAACGGTCAGGTAGTCGCCTTTGTTGCCCTGCCAGTAGGTTTCGGGCTTTCCGTCGAGCACGTTCAGCACACTTTCGGGGTTGGTGCTGGCGGTGACGGGACTTTCTTTCTTCTGTGCTTTCAGACGGGCGTTGCGTGTGGCATAGTCTTCCACGCGGAGCACAGCGGTTTGGCGGATGTCTTCGGACGAGGCGGCGGCCATGACGACGAATTCACCCGGCTCTACCACCCATTTCATGTCGGCGTTGAGCAGCTCCAACTGCTTGCGGTCGAGGTGGAAAGTGACTTGCTTCGTCTCACCCGGCTGGAGATGGACGCGCTCGAAGCCGGCTAGATTCTTTTCGTAAGTCGTGACGCTGCTTACCACGTCGCGCGTGTAGAGCTGTACCACTTCGTCGCCAGCCCGACTGCCGGTATTGGTCACGTTTAGGGTGACGGTGACCGTTTCGTTCGGGGTGATGACGGCAGGACTGATCTTGAGGTCGGAGTATTCAAAGGTGGTATAGCTTAAGCCGTAGCCGAAGGGGTAGAGGGCGCCGTTAACACGCGACATGTTACCGTCGGGACCGGGATTCTTGCCGCCGTCCACTTGCGATGAAGGCTTGCAGGGGAAATTGAATGGTATTTGTCCCACACTTTTGGGGAAGGTAACGGTGAGCTTGCCGCCGGGATTGTAGTCGCCAAAGAGCACGTCGGCTACTGCCGTACCACCTTTGGAGCCTGGATACCAAGCTTCGACGATGGCGGGCACGAATTTGTCGGCCCAGTTGATGGAGAGAGGACGTCCGTTGATAAGTACCAGTACGACGGGCTTGCCAGTGGCCTGTACGGCCTGGAGCAGCTTCAGCTGGCGGCCGGGCAGGTCGAGACTACTGCGCGACTTGTTCTCGCCGCAGGTGCGCTGGCCGCCTCCCAGTACCACGACAGCCACGTCGGCACGTCGGGCGTTGGCTACGGCACGGTCTATTTCGGCCTGTTCGTCATCGGTCAGCGGGTATTCTATCAGTTCGCTTTCGGGCCAGTGGGCATCCACTAGGTCGCAACCTCTGGTGTAGAGCACTTCGGCCTTGCCTTCTACTTTGGCCTGGATGCCTTCGAGCACCGTCGTCACATCGACGGCTAGCGGGCCGTAGTGGGTCAGCGCATAGCCTTCTTCGTCGGCATTGGGGCCGCAGACGGCAATGGTCTTGATACGGTCGATGTCGAGGGGCAAAGTCTGCTTGTCGTTCTTCAGCAGAACGATGCTTTCGCGCGAAGCCTGCAGAGCCACATCTTCGTTTGTAGGATTCTCCACCTCTTCGTCGGCTCCGGCCAGGTCGGTCTGGTAGGGAGCGTCAAAGAGGCCGACGAGGAACTTCACGCGCAGGATATCGCGTACGCGGTCGTTTATCAACTCTTCGCTCAGGCCGCCCTCCTTTACCAGTTCGCGGAGCGGCTCCACGAACGATTCGGGCGAGCGGAAGGTGCAGCGCACGTTCAGCCCCGCCTCCACGCTCTGGCGTACGGCGTCCTTCATGTCCTTGGCCGTGCCGTGCTTGGTGTAGAGGTATTCGACGGCGTCGCTGTCCGACACGACATATCCCTTGAAGCCCATCTCGCCGCGCAGGCGGGTGGTGAGCCAGTAGAAACTGCCCTGGATGGGGATGCCGTTGTAGTCGTTGTACGAGCTCATCACACCCAGCAATCCTGCTTCTTGAATGACGCGTCGGAAGGGATAGACGTGTATCATCTCCACTTCGCGCGGCGACATCTGCGGGTCGACGCGCGCCATGCCTTCGCGGGCGCCCTTGTTGTTACTGTAAGCCACGAAGTGCTTGGCCGTGGCGGCTACCTGATGGTCCTTCTGCAAGCCATGTACCATCTCGATGCCCAGTTCGGCCACAAGGTAGGGCGACTCGCCGTACACCTCTTCATAGCGTCCCCAGCGCTGGTCGCGTCCCACGTCGAGGATGGGGGCATAGACATTGGTATAGCCCAGCATGCGGGCTTCGCGCCCCGTTATCTCGCCGATGCGGCGCACGAGGCTCCGGTTCCAGGTGTGTCCGATGTCCAGCTGGGTGGGGAAGTTGGTGGCGCGGTAGCTCTCCACGCCGCGGATGCCTTCGTTGGTGAAGTCTACGGGGATGCCCAGGCGCGTCTCTTCGACGAAGAAACGCTGCACTTCGTTCAAGGCCCAGGCGTGGCGCGAGGCCGGCCATACATTCTCGTTGTCCGAGGGCGGCAGACCCCACTGGCGGAAGCCGTTCAGGTGCTCGTCGATGGCGCCGATGCCGTCTTTCCACAACGCCTGTTTCCATTCGGGTGTGGGCAGGTCGTCCTTCAGCACGCGCTGGTAGCCGTAGAGGGTCACCATCTGACAGGTTTTCTCGTCGAGTGTCATCTGGCCGAGCAGGTCCTCGATGCGTGCGTCGATGGGGGCGTTGGGGTCTTCGTAGACATCCTTCACGCCGTTCTTGTTAAAATCAATCCAGCCCTTGCGGTACATTTCCGTCTTGGTAGGCTTATAGGTTTTCGGAGTTGTCTTGGTTGTCTGGGCATAGAGGATGGACAGGCATCCGCCGGCCAGCAGGGTCGTTACAATCAGTTTCTTCATGGATACTCAGATTTTTGTTTTTTGCAAAAGTAGACATTTTCAATTAATGTTTGATGGTAATATTGTCCGTTTCGGTGGATAATATTTTCCAAAAGGTACTTATTATGTCCGTTTCCGCTCTTTTTGTGGCATTGTCGGCTACGCATACCGCAATTTTTTTGAGCGAGGAGGCGGACAAATGAAAATAAGTTTCTATCTTTGTAGCCACGATTTCTATAAACCGTGCATCAAGACTTCGGGGTTGACTGGATTTGACAGCGGGTAGAAATGGTAGGTAAGCATGCAGTGGGTCGGTAATTTCCACTCTAATCTCAGTTATCAAACTTTTATCTGGCAACGAAAATTATGCTCTCGCTGCTTAATCGAAGTACAGTAGATTAGCTTTATTTCCGCCAAAGTGGTGGAAACGGGATGTCACTCAAAAGCTCTTGTTCCGAAGCGTTTGGTAAAGTGGCACAGCAAAATCGGGAATAGCTCAGGTCTTTCTCCGCGGCCTTTGCGAAGTTTTAGGAGATAAGGTGCAGGTTGGTGGCTCTGGTCTTGCCTGCATTCGAAAATCGAAGGCAGAGATAAGCATGTAGAAAGCTTATGATTTCCTCGTTTGGACGAGGGTTCGATTCCCTCCAGCTCCACAGAAGTTTGTAAACCGCTGAAAATCAGCGGTTTTATTGTTTGATAACTGTCTGTTTTTCATATATAATTGTCTGTTTTTGTCTGGCTCATAAATCGTCAATCACTAATCAGATAAAAAAACAGAAAACATGGGAAGGAAAAAAGCAGTTGTTGTGTTGCCGCACCTGGTAGATGCAGGCGGTGATATGAGTAAGAATTGGTTTGTCGAATATTCGTTGCGTGACCCTTATACAAATGAAATGAAACGTTTCAGAGAGTATAGTGGTTTTTCCAAGTTGGAATCATCCGAAGAAAGATATAGGCACGGGGAAAGGATTATCCAGGAACTTAGCCGGAAAATAGCTTCAGGATGGTCTCCGTTTGCCGAGAAGAAAAGTACATACGCTGACAACATCCTGATGAACAATGTTGCGCAGCGTTGGGGAAATGAGCGTGATGGTGTGATTAATATCCGAAAGCATCTTTCTGATTTCTTGGAACTGAAGAAGGCCAGTGTCAGCAAGAAGTCGTTTCAGACCTACCAGTCGAAGATACGCATTTTTTGCGAATGGTCCGAACGTAACGGCGTCGATCAGCTGCATGTGTCGAGAGTCACGACCGGGCACATTCAGGATTTCCTTCGTACTATCGCTACGGTGAACGGATTGAGCAGGTTGACGATGCAGAAGTATGCGCAGATCCTACATACCTTTTTTGACTACCTTATGAAAGATTTGGGATGCATTGAAGCCAATCCGGTAGTTGCCATACCCAAACTGGGGAAGGTGGTGGACGAAGCTGCCAAACCTATCCCCGACGACGACCGTCGCCTGCTGATGGCGGCCATGCGTAAGTATGATCGCCAACTATGGCTTGTCTGCCTGCTGCAATATTATTGCGCCATTCGTCCGGGGGAATGTCGGCTTCTGAAGGTGGGAGACCTCGATTTCGACGGTGAAACCATCCGCGTGCCGAAGGATGTGAGTAAGAACAGGGAAGGGGAGACGGTTGTCATGCCGACACAATTAGTCAGGCAGTTGAAAAAAGAAGGGTATGCCGATGCCGAAAGAGGGCTGTATTTGTTTTCTGCTTCCGGAAGACCTGGAGACAGACCGCTCGGGAAGAACTACTTCCGTTGCCACTTCAATCTGTTGCGCGATAAACTTGGGCTTTCTCCTGATTATAAGCTATATAGTTTCAAGTACACGGGTGGCGTCGCTTTAGTGAATGCAGGCATCGATACCTGGGAGCTCCAGCGTCACTTCCGTCATAAATCCATTGATACAACCGAGCATTACCTTCGTAAGAACTTCGCGGTGAAGAGTGATAAGATAAAGAATCACTTTCCGGATATATGATTTCCTGATGTGTTTTATTATTAATGGAGGCGGCCTATTCGGTCGCCTCTACGATTTCTTTCAGCCTGTACAACCGGTCGATGGACGGGTTGTAAAAAGGATCAGGATAATGAGCCTTGATGTCGTTAATGTTAGCTCGCACATATATTGATGTGTCATATATATGTTCAGCTTCACTCAAGTTGACTTCTTTGGGTAAATTAGCCGATTTTGCCCACTCCATGATGGAAAGCACAGCATCCTCAGAATAGTCGTATTTCACTCTTTCCATATTATTCAAGTAATTTTAAACGAATAGCCTCCAGCATTTTCAGACTTGTTTCAACAGTTTTGCGTCTGGCAAAATCTCCACCAGATTCTTGCAGGTTCTGGCGATTCCCGTCAATGAGCATGTTCAGAAAGCGTACACATTCCAAGGTTGTTGGGTTCTCTGTATGCAGAAGGGTGCGCTTATTTTCGCAATAGTAATCACATGCCTTCTTCATTAATGTCCGGATAGCAGATGGTGTCGGGTTATTACCTGTCACACGCTTAATCTCCATACGCATCTTATATCCTCGATTTCCGTATCCAATTCGCAATGTATCTGTCACGGTGTCCGGTTCGTCAGAACTGACGATATCTATTCGGGCTACAAAACCATTGTCCTGATCAGTACAAGCTATAAAATCCGCATCACCCTGATTATGCCATCTGGAAGTATCGCAAATGAATAAGGGTATCTCACGCTTTGCCATCTTCTTCCTCCTTATCTATAATTCTAATGTCAGCATCAAGTGCATCACAGACTTTGTTCAGGATGTCTATACTAACATTGTATCTACCATTTTCAATTTTGCTAATATTGACATATGTAACACCGCATATATCGGCAAGCTGGCGGGTGCTTAACCCGCGCTTGTTTCTGAGTTCTGCCAGTTGCCTCCCTATCTGTACCCTTCTCTCGTTCACTGATGTTTCCCACCTGCGTATAACGTCATCATAATTCCCGATTGTATTGCCGAGTAGGTCCTCAATTTTAGGAAACGAGCAGTTGCAATATCCAATGAACCTTTCTTCTCCATGATAAGTAAAATAGACCTTATAACTTTTAATTGTATGAGGTACAAGCCGGAAGTTATTAATAATTATCTCTTTCATTCGCTATATTATTAGATAAGACCTATTACGATTGTTTTGGTATCATTGTAGAAGCACATGGTGCTCCTCTTTACTGTGTCAAAATATTCTCCTTGATACGTAAGAACCATTTCATCTTCCTCAAGGTCGTCAATAGCCTCATATATCTTCTTTTTCATATCCAAGAATGATTCAGCCTGCTCGAAGTTATCGAACTCTCCAATCATTCCCTGCACTTCGTTCTCATAGAAGTCCTCATAGTCCGACGAAGTGAACGAGCGATAATCATCACCATAGTCCTCGGCTGACACCTCGATGGCTGAATACGCCCGGTTGTTCGTACGATAATACAGCTGCCAGCCGTCGCGCTTCGTGAACAGTTCGATTCTCAGACCGTATTCATCGGCGATACGTTCTGCCTGCTGGTAGTTGTCAAGTCCAATCAGAGCATTTTTGATCGACTGCGGATAGCCGTTCATGGCCGATGTCGTCTCGATAACCTGAAGTTTTTCGATCTCAGCAATAGTATATAGATCTGTTGTCATTTTGTTGTTGCAGAAGTTATAGTGTTGCCCCCACTTTTTTTGTTACACTTGTTATTTGATGTTGCAAAGATAAGCATATTTTTCAATGTTAGCAAATATGCTAACGAAATTTATTCGTGTTATATAACACAAAAATCCCCGACTACCATCCGGTAGCCGGGGACACATTTGTTAGTTTCTTAAGCCATAACCTCCGTTATTGCACGACGAAGATACTACTTTTTTCGAGACTTGTATATCATCCAGCCGACAATTATCAGAGCAAAAGCGATGATAATCCCGAATGCCCATCCGCCCAGCTCCAGCTTCATCTGTTGCCAGCGGGTGAGCTCCTTCTCGACCGGATACGGTACCTTCACCTCCTTGGTAACTGTCACCTCTTTAGACGGAAGGTAGATGGTATCCTGTTGCGTCCGCATCTTCGCCAGTAGATTGCCGAGGCTGTCAATAGCCAGCTGGGCCTGTGCATTCTTGCTGTTGGCGATATCAAGCCAAGACAGGACTACCTTTCCATTCTCATCACACTCCAGTAGTGCCCGAATAGTAGCGCTGTCAGGTGGCAACTGAACTTCAACCAGCTTCTCTACGACTATACTATCTACGCTACTTTCGACTGGTACGTATTTCACGCTCCGACATGAACATATTGTTGACATCAGCAATATGATGCACACCCATTTTCGTGAACTTACGAAAATGTCCCTGAGCACATTAATCGAATCTATCATACACCCAAGTATTCGCATATACCCTGTACATGCAATTCGACAATCGCTTTCTTTCCCTCTTCAGAAAGCAGGAAGTCCACATCTTCCTTATTGTCCTGAAAGAGGTTCTCAGTCAGCACCGCCGGACATTTGGTATGCTTCAAAATATACAGATGCCCTTCTTTGTCCGGGTCACCGTCTGTCTCGTCCTTACGCAGTTTGAAGCCAACCTGTTTAGCTGCATTATACAGGCAGGTCGCCAGCTTGTCGGCTTTTGTCTGGCCGACAGAGGTCCACACTTCCCAGCCTCGGGCGTCCATCCAAGTATTGCCAATTCCTTTAGCATTACAGTGTATGGATACCAATATAGCCTCGCTAGCCTTATATTCATTGACACGCTTGCACCGCTCGGCCAGCGGAACATCAATCTCTTCACGCACGATGCGCTCGGCATCGAGGCCACGCTTGCGGAGTTCATGCACTACACGTTCTGCAATCTCACGTGCATAGGCATATTCAAAAAGCCTACCGTCCGGTGAACGCTTTCCAGCTGTGTTGCTCCCGTGTCCGTTATCAATTAATATTTTCATTTGTTACCCTCCTTTTCTTTAGTTACTTCTTCGATTATCTCTCCTGCAGTATTGTACTTCTTTTTGATGTACCCTACAAGAAGCCTCTTGATGCTGACTTTATTTTTGATTCCGTGGATGGCACAAATATGGTCGGCAATGCTGTCAAATTCAAATATAAAAGCCAACCCCAGGCCACACATGGCGGAGATAGTATAAGAGCAGATGCCAACTGGCTGGAGGATAGCAAGCCCCAGCATGAAGCCAAGTACCAAGTAAGAATTGTACTCGATGAACTTACACATCGTCCTTCGTCCGGCCCTCGAGAACCGGAAGTCCTCGCCGCGCTTCACCACGCTGTCGATGATACCAAGCACGAAGTCGGCCACAATCATTACGATGATGAATACCAGCATCCAGCGAAGCTCGAAGACTACTTCCTTGATTTCTCCAACAAAGGAATAAGCCCCGGCAACTGCCAGCTGCGGGGCTATGGTGTTCAGCAGCTTCTCCATTACTCCTTCTTAACTTTACCACCGAATAACTTGGCCAGCCATTCCGAGGTTACAACAGACACAATTCCGGTCGATGCCAGAGCAACAAACAACGCGTCAATCACTACGACCCAGATACTTGCTTCTTCAGGCGGAAATCCTAAATTCATCCACCAGCTGAAGAAGGTAACAACCACGCCGACAACAGCCGTTACCCACATCGACACCCACTTGTTCATCGGGTTAGTTAGCTTGCTTGCGATGAAACCAACTACAGCAGGAACAACCACCGTGGAGATACCAACAAAGCTTGCGAAACCATCGAGGATATCGGGCAATACAGTATCAGATCCATCGGATGCAAACACACTCACTACGCACATGATCAGTGCGACAAAACAAAAAAATAATCTCTTCATAACAAACATTTTTAAGGGTTAATAATCTGTCACAAAGATAGCCGGACACAGCTCGTAGATAAAAGGACACATCGACATTCCACTGACATCGCTTGTCAGTGGGTAGATTGTGGGTATATTCCATAGAAATATACCAGCAATGTACCATTTTTTATTGTCTGAAAGAAAAATATCTACAATCGCTTGCGCTTACGAATGCTCTTCAGGTCGCGGACGATGGTGTCGGATAGCACTTCAGAATAAATCTGCGTGGTTTTGACCGACGTATGCCCCAACACCTTCTGCACCGTCGTGATGGCGACGCCTTGATGCACCAACAGGGTCGCACATGTGTGACGGGCCGTGTGATAAGTAAAGTGCTTCTTCACGCCTGCTAACTTGCCAACCTCAGCCAGCAACTTGTTGGTTTCGCAGTTGCTTGGGATTGCGGCCAACTCTTCGACGGATGGATAGCGGTCGATAACCTCGAGGGCCTTGCCGTCGAAAAGCAGGGCCAGCGGCAGCTTGATTTCGATATTTGTTTTCTGCATCTTCAGACACAGCCACCTTGTGCGGTTAATCGGTACTACATTCGTGGTCGATAGCGCACAGAAATCGGAGTAACGCAGGCCGGTATAACAGCAGAACAAGAAGGCATCGAGTACATGACGGTGACGCTGATCAGCGAGCTGCACCGCCTCCAGCCGGCGCAGTTCGTCGGGTGTGAGAAACTCGTGCTTTCCTTTTTCCTGCCTGATTTTGAACTTGCGAAACGGATAAGCATCTGCCGGCATGTAGCCGTCATTGATGGCCTCGTTGCATAAGGTTCGCAGCTGTCGGAGGTGCTTGGCCACGGTATTCACACCTTTGCCCTGCTCCCGCAGCCAAGCCTCGAAGTCCTTCAGCATGGTGTAGGTCAGGTCGGCGAAGTCCAAGCCTGGCCGGAACTGCTCGAGCTGGCCGACGGTGGACAGCAGGTTCTCTTTCGTATTGGGACGTTTATCGGAGGTTTCGATGGCCGACCGGGCGAATGCCGGAAAGGTGATGGTAGCCGGTGCCTTCTTCCGTACTGCATCCCGCAGCAGGGCCAGTGTCGGCTGGATGCCGCGCTTCCAAAATCCAAGCTCTATTGCCTGCAGGTGGATGATGAATTCGAAGAGTAGCGCATTGAGTTCGATGGTCTGCGGGTGGTTGACTACTTGGGCCGTAGACTTGTCCCAGTGCTCCGGCTGGAGGTAAATGTTAGTCGTCAGGTAAATATTACGCTGGTTCAGCTTAGCTTCCACCTGTACAAGGGCGGTGCCTTGGTGGTTTAGCTGGTTCTTGCGGTTGTACACAAGGCGATATCGTATTTTCTGCATAGTTTTTTGTGCGTAAAGGTATTAAAAGGTGAGGAATGAAGCTTACGGCGGGCACCGTGGGAGGACTACTGCCTGTTTTTGGTGTATCAACAGATAAAGGGTTGGTGACACCTGAAACAGGTGGGGCTTACACTTATGCAAGCTCGATCAATAATGCATTAGCAATAATGGAACTACCTGAATCGACGCAGATAGCGTGTGCATTTCATATTCTGATAACAAATGCTGGTACTGCAATAGATGCAGTTATTAAAATTCAAGGTAAATATGTCAATGCCAAAACAATTAGAAGGGAAGGTAATGATGTGACGATGAATCTTAGAATAAAAAACAAGAAATTGTATCTATATTCAAGTAGTCTAAGTGTGACATCTCTGAGACTGGTATTCCTAAGTGGAAATGCCTACACAAAAATGATAATGGACAACTCAAGTGATGATATATCCAATCCAGATTATACATTGGAGCTGTAATGTAGGAGGCTAAGAATACTAGCCTCCTAACTTCCAATATATCTCCATTGTTCCCAATTAGAACCATTATCAGTTGAAACTCTACTAAAATAACCGTATTTATTTAAATTCTCATAATTAGGTATGTACGTTTGAGCGATATAATTTCCTGATGCACAAACTAAAATAGTACCGTAATATGCAGCATCATTAGGTCTGTTTAAAGTTTCAGATCCAGCTGTGTAAGAACCATTTTTAGTTGATAAATTCAAGTCTACGGCGCGCCCTCTATCTCTAAATAAAGTATCATCTATCTTTAGCAGTCCTCCCACCAGTCCATGAGTATTTACTACTTGTGTGTTTTTGTCAAGGAGTAATAGACTCAAGGACCTCACAGGAATTTATACATCTGGAAATATAGGATGTCCGGGTGGGAGAACTACAAGGATTAAATGATACATGGATACGAGATAGAGGATTAACATCTTATAGTCAAATTAAAGATTTTAATGACATTCAACCAGGTATATATACAGTTAATTCAATCAATATACTAAATCAACCTGTCGCATTGCTTGGTACATTGGTTTATTTTGGTACAACGTACGGTACTCAGATATATACGCCCGTAGATGAAGGTACATTTTATTATCGCACAAAGGTTGAAAATAGCGACTGGAAACCATGGAGAAAAATCATAGGTGATTTATTTTAATCATAGGAGGCTTCTCAGCCTCCTATAGAATATCAGCCCAATCTGTCCAAGAATCATTGGAATGCCCTCTACCTTTTATTCTGTTATTATAAACATTAAAGTATAATTGATATCCTCTATTATTGCCAAAATCTATTGATAACATACCTCCATCAGAAGGGCGATTTGCAACATTCGCTAAACTTATATATCCTGTGAATAAAGTGTTCGCATCCGTTATTTTCCCATTCATGTTTACCAGTGGGTCACCAAGCAGTCCTCCCACCCGTAGAAGTTCCTGGACAGATTGTTCGACTTTTGTCACGGGTGGGAGGACTGCTGCCAATTGCAAATAATGATAAATCAGGATTACTTAGTAGTA
>OOCI01000064.1_pt1 | contig 94829 bp, 85 predicted proteins | sample 1671761 | NCBI WGS metagenome assembly OOCI01 (sample SAMN06348190, study PRJEB24527) | human gut metagenome | biome: human gut; feature: ankylosing spondylitis patient; material: feces | host: Homo sapiens | place: China | collected 2015-10
AGGGAAGACATGCTGATGCTTATTGAGATCGCAGAGGAAGAGAACGATACGGATATGGTTCCGGAGGTGCAGGAGAGCTATGATGAATTCTGCAAGGAATACGAAGCCATCCGTATTGAGACGCTTCTGTGCGGAGAATACGACAAGGATAATGCCATCCTGACGCTTCATGCAGGTGCCGGCGGCACCGAGAGTTGCGACTGGGCGAGCATGCTGTGCCGTATGTATCAGCGATGGGCTGAGAAAAGAGGCTTTCAGGTTGAGATGCTCGATTTTCTGGATGGTGACGAGGCAGGTTACAAGTCTGTAGAACTGATGAAAGAGCATATCAAGAAGACGATGCGAAAAGAAGTGCTGACCAACATTGGTGGATTTTCCGGAGCATTTTCATTAAGCACGATAAAGGATATGGAAGAGCCGGTTTTGTTATCCGGAACAGACGGCTGTGGAACGAAAGTAAAGCTTGCGATGGTGATGGATAAGCATGATACAATCGGTATTGATGCAGTTGCAATGTGCGTCAATGATATTGCCTGTGCAGGTGGAGAGCCATTGTTCTTCCTGGACTATATTGCATGCGGAAAGAATTACCCGGAGAAGATCGCAACGATCGTCAGCGGTGTCGCAGAAGGCTGTGTACAGTCAGATGCTGCACTGATCGGTGGTGAGACCGCGGAGCATCCGGGACTGATGCAGGAGGATGAGTACGATCTTGCAGGATTTGCAGTTGGTGTTTGCGACAAGAAGGATATGATCACAGGACAGAACATCAAGCCGGGTGATGCGTTGATTGGTATTGCATCAACGGGTGTACATAGCAACGGATTCTCGCTTGTCCGCAAAGTATTTGATATGACAAAGGAAAGCCTTTCAACCTATTATGATGAACTTGGAACAACACTTGGAGAGGCATTGCTTGCGCCGACAAGAATCTATGTGAAGGCACTTCGCGGTGTGAAGGAAGCGGGCGTGACAATCAAGGGCTGCAGCCACATCACAGGTGGTGGATTCTATGAGAATATTCCACGTATGCTGCCAGACGGTATTGTTGCAAGCGTGAAGAAGGACAGCTATGAAGTACCAGCAATCTTCAAGCTTCTTGCAAAGACTGGCGATATTGAAGAAAAGATGATGTACAACACATATAATATGGGTATTGGTATGGTACTTGCCGTAGATGCTGCCGATGTAGATAAAACACTTGCTGCTTTGGAGAAGACTGGCGATAAGGCATGGGTGATCGGTGAGACAAAGGCAGGAGAAAAAGGAGTCGAATTATGCTAAGAGTTGTCGTGTGCGTGTCCGGTGGCGGAACGAATCTGCAGGCAATCATAGATGCTGTTGCAGATGGTACGATCACGAATACAGAACTGGTCGGTGTGATCAGCAACAATTATGGTGTGCGCGCATTGGAACGTGCAGAGAAAGCAGGTATTGATGCAAAGGTTGTATCCCCAAAGGATTACGAGAACCGTGCGGCATTTAATGAAGGACTGCTTACCACAATCCGGGCATATAAGCCGGATCTGATTGTACTTGCGGGATTTTTGGTTGTGATTCCGGAAGCTATGATTGAGGAATATGAGAATAGAATTATCAACATTCACCCATCCCTGATTCCATCGTTCTGTGGAACCGGGTATTATGGATTGAAGGTGCATGAGGCAGCACTTGTCCGTGGCGTTAAGCTGACCGGTGCAACCGTGCATTACGTGGATAAGGGAACGGATACCGGCCCGATTCTTCTGCAGAAAGCAGTCGAAGTAAAACCGGAAGATACACCGGAGATTCTGCAGAGACGTGTGATGGAAGAGGCGGAGTGGAAACTACTTCCGGCAGCTATCAATATGATCGCAAATGGTGAAGCATAGGAATAGAACCGAATAAAGGAGGAAATCATGAAAGTACTTATCGTAGGTGGCGGTGGCAGAGAGCATGCCATTGCATGGAAGTGTAGTCAGAGCAAACGTGTGACAGAGCTTTATGCAGCTCCTGGAAATGCAGGTATTGCACAGCTTGCAACCTGTGTAGATATATCGGTAATGGATGCAGAGAAACTGGTTGCATTCGCAAAGGAAAAGGAAATTGATCTTGCAATCGTCGGACCGGATGATCCGCTTGTTGCCGGTGTTGCAGATGCTTTTATGGATGCTGGAATCCGTGTGTTTGGACCAAGAGCCAATGCAGCAATTATCGAAGGATCGAAGGCATTTTCCAAGGACCTGATGAAGAAGTATGGAATCCCATCTGCAGCCTATGAGACATTTGATAATGCAGATGCGGCACTTGCATATTTAGAGACAGCCAAGATGCCAATCGTACTGAAGGCGGATGGTCTTGCACTTGGCAAAGGTGTGTTGATCTGCAACACTCTTGAAGAGGCGAAGGAGGGCGTCAAGACATTGATGCTCGACAAGCAGTTTGGCTCTGCCGGAGATAAGATTGTTATTGAAGAGTTCATGACAGGACGGGAAGTATCCGTACTCTGCTTCTGCGATGGAACGCATATCAAGCCGATGGCTTCTGCACAGGATCACAAGCGTGCGAAGGACGGCGATCAGGGACTTAACACCGGTGGTATGGGAACATTCTCACCAAGCCCATTCTATACAGATGATGTAGACAAATTCTGCAAGGAACATGTCTACCAGAAGACAATGGATGCGATGAAGGCAGAGGGCAGAGATTTCACAGGAATTTTATTCTGTGGTCTGATGCTGACACCAGATGGTCCGCGTGTGCTGGAGTACAATGCGAGATTTGGCGATCCAGAGGCACAGGTTGTACTTCCACGTATGAAGAACGATATCATTGATGTGATGGAAGCCTGTATCGATGGCAAGCTCGATGAGGTAGAGCTGGAGTTTGACGAGCAGGCAGCAGTCTGCGTTGTTCTCGCATCAGACGGATATCCGGAGCATTATGACAAGGGATTTGTGATTGACGGTCTGGATACATTTAAGGATAAAGAAGGATACTATGTATTCCATGCAGGAACTAAACAGACAGATAAAGGAATTGTAACAAATGGTGGCCGTGTATTAGGTGTGACAGCGAAGGGAAAGACATTGGTAGAGGCACGTGCGAACGCATATAAAGCAACAGAATGGATTCAGTTTGAGAACAAATATATGCGACATGATATTGGTAAGGCCATCGATGAACAGTAATTAGGAAGAAGGAATTTTATGTTCATTGAACTTGATTTTAACAGCAACGAGGCAATTTATATGCAGTTGCGGAATCAGATCATACTGGGAATTGCACAGGATAAAATCAAGAATGGTGAGTCGTTGCCGTCTGTTCGGCAATTGGCGGAAGATATCGGTGTGAATATGCACACAGTAAACAAAGCATATGCATTACTTCGAAATGACGGATATCTGAAGCTTGACCGTAGAAAAGGAGCTGTTGTCTGCGTGACGGTAGATTCGCGCAAGGAACAGCTCGAAAAGGTCAATCTGGATATGCAGATGCTGGTTGCGGAGGCAATATGCAAAGATATCAGTCTTGCTGAAATGCACCAGATTATAACGGATATGTATAAAGAATTTGGCGACATTGCAAACGGAGGTAACAAAGAAACATGAGACTGGAATATACAGAGCAGGCACAGGAGGTGCTTGCTGTGATGGAGGAGACTGCCCATCAGATGAAGTTCAGCTATATCGGTACCGAGCATCTGCTCTATGGTATGCTAAGCTGTCCGTGGGTGACTGCGTGGAAGATTCTCGCGGAGAATGGGGCAGACGAATCCTTTGTTTTAAAATATCTGGAACAAAACAGTGGAACGAAGAAGATAAAGACACTTGTGTATTCAGATAAGCTGAATACACTTTTGGAACAGGCAGAAAAAGAAGCGGACAGGCTGCGTAACGAGAAGATCGGTACGGAGCATATTTTACTTGCTATTTTAAAATCCGAAGATACACTTGCCATCAAGCTTTTAAACTCGATGGCAGTCAATTTAAAGAAAACCTTTGTGGACACATTAGTGGCACTTGGTATGGATATGACACAGGCAAAACGGGAGCTTGGCGCATTAAGCAACCCAAAGAACAAGAAGAAATCCTCATTTCCGACTTTGGAGCAATACAGCCGTGATCTGACGGAAGCAGCACGGGAAGACCGGTTAGATCCTGTTGTTGGCAGAAATGCAGAAGTGGAACGCGTGATGCAGATTCTGTGTCGCCGTATGAAGAACAATCCATGTCTGGTTGGAGAACCGGGTGTTGGTAAGACCGCAGTTGTAGAGGGACTGGCACAGATGATCGCATCTGGCACAGTACCGGAGATTCTCGCAGACAAGCGTATTTTGAGTCTGGATTTGTCTGGTATGGTGGCAGGTTCGAAATATCGTGGAGAGTTTGAGGAGCGTATCAAACGTGTGATCGCGGAAGTGCGTGCTGCTGGAAATGTAATTTTATTTGTGGATGAACTGCATACGCTGATTGGCGCAGGTGGTGCCGAGGGCGCGATGGATGCGTCTAATATCCTGAAGCCGGCATTGTCCCGTGGCGAAGTGCAGATGATTGGTGCGACGACGCGGACAGAATACCGGAAGTATATCGAGAAAGATGCAGCGCTAGAACGGCGGTTTCAGCCAGTTTATGTGGAGGAACCGACGCGTGAGGAGACGATTGCCATCTTGCAGGGCTTGCGTAGCAAGTACGAGGAACATCATGGGGTAACCATTTCCGATGATGCGTTAGAGGCGGCAACGGATTATGCAATCCGTTATATCAATGACCGGTTCCTGCCAGATAAGGCAATTGATCTGATCGATGAGGCAGCTTCGAGAAAGAAACTCGGCATTTTTGCAGGAAATAAGACGGCGAAGAAGGCAGAAGAGACACGCCATAATCTGGAAGAGGCGCTGGAGGCTGCGCTTGCAGAGGGCGATATCGAAGCGGCACAGGCATTGAAGAAGGATCTGGATAAGACAGATAAGAAAATCGAAAAGACCAAACATAACATGCGTGAAAAAGAGCAGGAACAGATGCTTGTGACAGAAGAGGATGTCGCGGATGTTGTTTCTGTATGGACAAAAATCCCGGTCAGCAAGATTACTCAGACGGAGTCTCAGCGGTTGTTGAAGCTGGAAGAGATTCTGCATAAGCGTGTGGTGGGACAGAATGAGGCGGTGGAAACTGTGGCAAAGGCAATCCGCCGTGGCAGAGTTGGCTTGAAAGATCCGAAGCGTCCGATTGGATCATTTTTGTTCCTTGGACCAACTGGTGTTGGTAAGACAGAATTGTCTAAGGCACTTGCGGAAGCGATGTTTGGCAATGAAAATGCGATTATCCGTGTGGATATGTCTGAATATATGGAAAAATACAGCGTATCGAAGATGATAGGTTCGCCTCCGGGCTATGTCGGTTTTGAAGAGGGTGGACAGCTTTCCGAACAGGTACGGAAGAATCCATATTCTGTAATTTTGTTTGACGAGATTGAGAAGGCACATCCGGATGTGTTTAATGTGCTGTTGCAGGTACTCGATGATGGACGTATCACAGATTCACAGGGAAGAACCGTGGATTTCAAGAATACGATCATTATTATGACAAGTAATGCCGGTGCACAGCGTATCGTTGATCCGAAGAAATTGGGGTTTTCTAACGTAGAAAATGCAGAGTCCGAGCATAAAGATATGAAGAATAATGTCATGGAAGAGATTAAGCGGATGTTCAAACCAGAATTTCTGAACCGTATTGATGACATTATTGTATTCCGTGCACTCTCGAAAGAGGATGTCAAGGGGATTGTTGCGCTCATGCTGAAGGAACTGAAGAACCGTCTGGCAAAACAGATGGATATTACACTTACCTACGGCGACACAGTGAAGAACTTCATTTTCGAAAAAGGCTACGACAAGAAATATGGAGCAAGACCACTGAAACGGGCAATTCAAAATAATATAGAAGATTCTCTGGCGGAGGAAATTCTGTCCGGAAAGATTCAGGCATCCGACAAGGTAAGCATGACCGTGGTGGATGGCAAAGTTGTGTTCACAAAAAAATAATAATTTTGTACAAATTTCACGTAAGATTTTGTAGAAATTTATGTAAAATTGTTGTATAATGAAAAAGAATTGAGCAAGAACGAATTCGAGATACGAAATTATAAAATACAATACGGAGGAACAGAATATGGCAGTGATTGATGAACTGATCCGCGAAGAAGAGACAGGAGCCTTGAGCTTTGGTAATTTTGCACTGGCAACAAAGACAAAGAAGGATGGCTTCCAGTATCAGGGCGATAGCTATAAGATTAAAACTTTCCGTGAGATTACGAAGCTGGAAAGAAATGGAATGTTTGTATATGAATCCGTACCTGGTACAGTTGTACATGACTTCCGCGCGACAGATAAGGCAGTGAATTTTGTGGTAGAAGGCGAAGAAGATTCCCAGATCACGCTGGAGTTAGAGGCTGAGAAGGAATACAAGATTCATATTGACAAGGTATACGTTGGAAAGATGAAGACAAACCTTGGTGGCAAACTGAATCTGAGTGTAGAGCTGGAACCAGCTAAGATGGTAGATATTCTTGTAGAGAAAATCTAATTCGATGAAATGACAGGGCTGTCGCACCGGACATGATATGTTATGTCTGGTATGGCAGCTCTTTTGTTGTATAAGGAGAAATCAATGGCAGCAAAGGAAAAACAGATATTTTTTTGTAAAGAATGTGGATATGAGTCTGCAAAATGGCAGGGACAGTGTCCGGGATGCCGTGCGTGGAATACATTTGTAGAAGAAAAGGTGAAAGTTGGTGTCAAAGGAGCGGTGAAGCAACCGAAGGATGCAGTCAGTCCTATGGGTATTTTGCAGGTGACAACGGCGGAGGAAAGCCGCGTGCAGACCGGTATGCGGGAACTGGACCGTGTGCTCGGTGGAGGTATCGTCAAGGGCTCTCTGGTGCTTGTCGGCGGTGATCCCGGAATCGGAAAATCAACCATCCTCTTACAGATGTGCCGCAATCTGGTGCATCAGAATGTAAATGTACTCTATGTCTCTGGGGAGGAATCGCTTTCACAGATCAAGATGCGTGCAGAACGGATTGGCGTATTTGAGAAGGATATGCTTCTTCTGTGTGACAATGACATGGATAATATTGAGCGGGTAATTACGAAAAGCAATGCAAGCGTGGTGATCATTGATTCTATACAGACCATGGTCGTAGAAGAGGTTGGATCGGCACCGGGTACAGTGACACAGGTGCGCGAAGTGACGGCAAGACTGATGCAGGTAGCTAAGCAGTATGGAATTGCAATCTTTATTGTCGGACATGTCACAAAAGAAGGAACTGTGGCAGGACCACGTGTGCTGGAACACATGGTGGACACGGTATTGTATTTTGAAGGTGACCGGAATCATGGGTTCCGTATTTTGCGTGGTGTGAAAAACCGATTTGGCTCTACGAATGAGATTGGCGTATTTACCATGACAGAAAAAGGATTGGAGGAAGTTGATAATCCTTCACAGGCCCTCCTAAATGGACGCCCGCAAAATGTATCCGGCTCTGTTGTTGTATCTTCCTTAGAAGGAACACGTCCAATTCTGGTAGAATTGCAGGCACTTGTCTGCCAGACGAATTTTAATATGCCGCGGCGTCCATCGGTAGGAATTGATTATAACCGCGTGAATCTGATCTTGGCGGTCATGGAAAAACGTGTCGGCATGAACCTGTGGGGGTACGATGCATATGTCAATATTGCTGGTGGTATGAAAGTAAATGATACTGCTGTTGATTTAGGCGTTGCGTTTGCGATAGCATCCAGCATGAATAATAAAGTTGTGCCAAGTGATACGATGATCATCGGGGAGATTGGACTTGCCGGGGAAATCCGAGGTGTCACAAATGTCCTGCAGCGAGTGAAGGAAGCCGACAAGATGGGATTCGCAACCTGTATTATTCCGAAGTCCAATTATGATAAAGCGATGGATAAGCTCAATGTAAAAATCCTATGTGTATCGACGCTGGTAGAGGCTCTTTCTCTGCTTTGATGGGGGCTTTGAAAAAGGCACTTGGAAGCAGCTGGAAAAAATTCAAAAAAATTCAAATGTTTTCCGACATCCTGATTGATTTTAATCAACGACCTGCTTATGTTATTGACAAATCCCTTGACTTGTGCTTAAATATACTTCGATGCGGCTATGGCGGAATTGGCAGACGCGCCAGACTTAGGATCTGGTGTCCCCGACGTGAAGGTTCAAGTCCTTTCAGGTGCACCATAAAAACCGCCTTCCGGCGGTTTTTTATTTTTACTTATCGCTTTCAATTTTTAACTTCCGTGTTCTCCGCTATTGAAAATTCCCCTTTCTTGTGATATAATCTTAAAAAATATAACCTTAACAGAGGCTGAAATGAAATATTCCATAATGACCGAAAGAAAAATAGCAAAGCTACTTAAAGAAATGACGATTGAAGAAAAGGTTTTACAGCTTCAGCAGGTTGCCGCAAACGGAGACAGCGAAACCCTTAAAAGCTTTATACATCGTGGCGCAGGCTCATTCCTTCACGTTCTCGGAAAAGATTCAGACACCATAAGAGCCGAAGCCGAAAAAACAAGAATGAAAATCCCGCCCATATTCGGTATAGACGCAATTCACGGTCACGCCCTTGTAAACGGCGCTGTGGTCTTCCCCACGCAACTTGCGGCGGCTTGCTCGTGGAACAGAGAGCTTATAAGGCAAATGGGAAAGGCAACGGCAGAGGAAGTCAACGCCGACGGCCTTGATTTTGTGTTTTCACCGGTGCTTTGTCTTGCGCGCGATACCCGTTGGGGCAGAGTTGATGAAACCTTCGGAGAAGACCCGTTCCTTGCGGGCGAGCTTGGTGCAGCCATAGTTCACGGTTATGAGGACGACGGGCTTGTCGCGGCTTGCCTTAAACATTACATCGGCTATGGTGAAGCTACAGGCGCGAAGGATTCATATGATACCGAGATTACCGAGCGCAAAATTCGGGAAGTGTTCCTCCCTCCTTTTATAAAAGGAATAAATGCAGGTGCAAGCTCTGTAATGACGGCATACGGTTCTATCGACGGCACGCCTATGACAGTTCACAAACGACTTCTTTCCGACGTATTGAAAAAGGAGCTTGGTTTCAAAGGCTTTGTAATTACCGATTGGGATAACGTCAAAAGCTATATAAGAAAGCAGCGCGGTGCAGACAATATGCAAGACGCTTCAAAAGCCGCTTTGTATGCCGGAAACGATATGATAATGGTTTCCACCGACTTTTGCGACGCTGTCATTGCAGGCGTCAGAAACGGCACTGTAAGTGAAAAATATATAAATGATGCCGTGCGCCGCATATTGCGCATTAAATTTTCGCTCGGACTTTTTGATAAAAACAAAAAACGTATGCCAAAAAGCATAATAGGCTCAAAAGAGCATATAGAAATAAATCGCAGGCTTACAAGGGAAAGTCTTGTTCTGCTTGAAAACGACGGCACTCTTCCTCTGAAAAAGGCACCGAAAAAGATTGCAGTAATAGGTCCGAACGCGGACAATATCAAGGCGCAGTACGGCGATTGGACGTTTTTCAGCCATCCCGATCCACACCCCGACGCGATTCCCTCCGGCGATGTTTACACTGTTCTTCGCGGAATGAAGACCGTTTTCCCCGATTCCGAAATAATATACAGCAAAGGCTGCGGAATTCACGCATCCGACGAAGACGATATCCCTTCGGCTGTTGCAGCGGCATATGCGTGCGATATCGTTGTTTTTGTGTGCGGAGATGACCTCACTCTGAACGGCGAAACGCGCGACAGAGCCAATCTTGAGCTTTCCGGAAGACAAAACGAACTTTTCTCGGCGCTGAAAAAGACAGGAAAGCCCATTGTCACAGTGCTTATAAACGGAAAGCCGCTCTGCATCGAAAAAGTTGCGAAGAATAGCAACGCAGTTATAGAGATGTTCAACGGAGGCGACCTCGGCGGTCTTGCAACAGCAGAGCTTATTGCAGGCAAATTCTGTCCAAGCGGAAAACTTCCGATATCATTTCCTCGCGCTTCAGGTCAGCTTCCCTGCTATTACAATCACCTTTCCGGATGGCACGGCGGAAAGTATATCGATGTTGACGAAGGTCCGCTTTATTCATTCGGCTACGGACTTTCATTTACTTCTTTTGAATATTCCGACATGAAGCTTTCCAAAGGCACCGCCGCGGCAAAAGATACTATCGATGTATCGGTAACCGTAACGAATTCAGGAAGCTATGACGGCATGGAAACGGTACAGCTTTATTACAGAGATGAAATATCAAGTGTCATGCAACCTGTAATTCAGCTGTGCGGCTTTGAAAAGGTCGAAATAAAAGCAGGAAAAAGTAAGCGTGTTACAATTCCGCTTAAAATATCAGAGCTTGCAATAGTCCATCCCGACCTTAAAAAGTACACAGAGTCCGGTGATTTTACAATAACAATAGGCGGAAGCATCGAAAATGCGCTTTCCGCAACGCTTTCCGTAATATAAAACAAGGAAGAAACAAAATGGATATAGAAAAAAAGCGAAAAGAAATTGACGAAATAGATTCGTATATAACAAAGCTCTTCCTCCGCAGAATGCAAATATGCGGAGAAATAGGTCATTACAAAAAAGATAATGATATCCGCGTTTACGATGAAGCGCGGGAAAAAGAAATATTCGAGCGTGTAAAACAGGCAACTCCCGAAAAAATGCAGGAGTATACAGAGCTTCTCTATGAAACAGTAATAGGTCTTGCAAATGCCTATCAGCTTGAAATCAGAAACGAAGAATAAAGAAATCCTAGCGGCAAGGCACCATCAGATGTGCTTTTGCCGCATTTTTTATTGCTATCAAGCCTTATTAAACTATTTTTTATTGTTTTTCGTCAAATCATTGACAAATTATGCGAAAAAGAGTATTATTGAGATAATATATTTTACGCGCACGTGTAAACAAAATTTTAATGCAATTTTAAGGAACAAAAACAAATGGAAAACAAATTGACTAAAAAATACGGTCTGCTTACAGCCATATGTATGGTTGTCGGCACGGTCGTAGGATCCGGAATCTTCTTCAAAGCGGGCAAGGTCCTCACAAACACAAACGGCAATATGCTCAAATGCCTCATCACCGTCGGCGGAGTGGGACTTATAATGCTCATCTGCTCGTACGTTTTTTCAATCCTCGCGCAGAGACATGAAAAAGTAAACGGCATAGTTGACTATTCCGAAGTCACATGCGGACGCAAGTTCGCTTACATAGTGGGCTGGTTTATGACCACAATATACTACCCCACGATAACGTCAACCCTTGCATGGGTATCCGGGCAGTACACCTGTGTGCTTTTCGGCTGGGATCCTTGCAGCGATCTTCATATTGCTGTATCGGCATTTTATCTTATATGCGGATATTTCGTAAACGCCATGTCTCCCAAGCTCGCCGGTAAATTTCAGGTCAGCGCAACATTTATAAAATTCGTTCCGCTCCTTGTAATGGGCGTTGTCGGAACGATTGTGGGTCTTAAAAATGGTAACATAGGTGAAGCATTCAGCGCAAATATTGTGCCTGAAGGCGGCGCTTCCGGCAGCATAATTGCCGCAATGTGTGCATTTGCTTTTGCATACGAGGGTTGGATAATAACAACCTCAATAAACTCAGAACTTAAAAACTCCAAAAAGAACCTTCCCGTCGCGCTTGTACTCGGCGCAATAATCGTCGTTTCAATATATCTTCTCTATTTTCTCGGTCTTTCAGGCGTTCTCAAAACGGAAGATCTTATGGCATCGGGCGACGTTCCGAAGGATGCATTCACAGCGCTTTTCAAGAACGAAGTTTTCGGTACCATCGTTTATGTATTTATTGTCATCTCCTGTCTCGGAACGATGAACGGACTTATGATCGGTTGTTGCCGCGGCATGTATTCGATCGCTGTCCGCGGAGAAGGTCCTGCGCACAAAATGTTCGCTCAGGTCGATAACGAAACAAATATGCCTCACAACTCGTCCATCATCGGCGTTGCGCTCTGCATGCTCTGGATGTTCCAGTGGGAGCTCGGACTTATTCGCGGAAAGCTCCCCGCCATTATCGGCTGGGAAAACGACGAGCTTCCCATTATCACTCTTTACGGACTTTACATACCGATATTTGTTGTTCTTATGATAAAGGGTAAAGGGCTTAACGTATTCCAGCGTTTTATAATGCCGTTTGTTGCTTGCGTATGTTGCGGATTTATGGTTTATTCTGCAATCGCAGCGTATAAAATACAGTCGTTATATTATCTTATAGTGTTCACTGTTATAACGCTTATAGGTATTCTTTGCTACAAGGGCAGAATAAGCCTTGCCTTCTTCAAAAAAGAAGAATCTATCGCATCCGAGCCGGCAACAGAAGCTTCTGAAACAAAATAATTTACAACTTATAAAGCACAAAAGGACTGCCGATTTGGCAGTCCTTTTGCAATTTTAGACGTCTTTATACTTCCCCGCCAGACCGTGTACGGCGTAATTAACACCCTGCTTTTGGCAAGGATGGTGTCCTCGCCTCACACTTTACTGCTCCCAGCTTCCGCGATAAATCGTGTCATAAGCAGGAAATATGCGGGAGGTCTGCAAACCGTGCAAGGTTCGGATTCCAATTACGTGTTGTAGGTTTAATTGAAACCGTATCACGAGAAGGGCAGGAAATTTTTATCTGTAAAAATTTCAGTCGTGGTCTATGTCGGAGAAGAATTCATCCTCGAATATGTCGGATACGCGATCAAACTCGTCGTCATCGTCAACAGTTACAAGAATGTCTTCGCCATCCTCGTCCTTTTCAAGCTTGAGAAGAACGTATTCGCCGTCCTCATTGTCCTCAAGCGGGAAAAGAGCATAATAAGTGATCCCCTCTATCTCTTTTTCGGCGATTATTTCAAAGCTACATTCTTTGCCTTCTTCGTCCGTAAGAGTTATTACGTTAGCGTCTTCTGGTGTGTATTCGTCAGTCATTTTCCGTCTCCGTGTTATTATTTTTCTCTTCTGATTTTATTTTATACCAAAACAACGAATATGTCAATAGCTTTCGTTTTATTTTGAAGGGTCAAGATACTTCCAATAGCCGACAATATATGACATTCCCGACCACACCGTCATAACTGCGGCAGCCGCCATAAAGATATACGTTGCTATGTGACGATTCCATATAAGCGGCTCTATCATCGCCGTAAGAATGAAAAACATCTGTGTACAGGTCTTTATTTTGCCGAGCCAACTCGCCGCTACGACCTTTTTATCGGGGCTTGAAGCAACAACAAGTCGCATACTTGTTACGGCAAGCTCACGCAGAAGCACCGTCATAAACGTGCAGAAAAACAGCACGGAAAATATTTTTGAGTTGCCGGATGAAGAAGCCGCTTCATAAGAGAGCGCGGCAAGCGCAGCAAGAACAAGAAATTTATCGGCAAGCGGATCAAGGAATTTTCCGAAGTCCGTTATAAGATGATATTTTCTCGCTATTTTGCCGTCAAGAAAATCGGTAAACGACGCAAGTGCAAAAACGGCTATCGAAACTATTCTTCCCCAAGTTACGCCGCCGAAACCAAGAATGAACACCAAAAACACCGGTACAAGTAAAAGTCTGATTATTGTGAGCCTGTTAGGAACGTTCATTTTCATTTCATCATTCTCCTTCTCTTATAAGCTTTCCCACGAGGTCATAATCCAGAATTTCGTCAATTTTAACCTTTACAAATTCTCCTTCTCTTACGCGCTTCTTTCCGAGCTCGTTTGTGAAGAACACTTTCGTGTCTATGTCCGGAGCGTCAGACGCGCTTCTTCCGTAATACGATTCCGAAACAGGATCAAAGCCTTCGCAAAGCACGGTTACCGTTTTTCCGAGCATTTTTTCGTTGAGTTCGGAAGTGACGGCAAGCTGCTCCTGCATTATTATATCGTAACGGTCCTGCTTTGTCTGCTCGTCTATCTGGTCGGGCATTTCGGCGGCAAGAGTACCTTCTTCGGGAGAGAACGTAAACGCACCGAGACGCTCAAACTTTGTTTTGCTCACGAATTCGCACAGCTCTTCAAAATCCTTTTCCGTCTCACCGGGGAAACCAACCATAACGGTCGTCCTTATGCAGATTTCCGGAATATTTTTGCGCAATTTTTCAATTACTTCTTTTATCAGCGCCGATCTGCCGTGACGGTTCATTTTTTCAAGAACGCTTTCGGAAATATGCTGTATCGGCAAATCTATGTATTTTACTATTCTGTCATTCGTTTTTATTTCCTCTATCAGCTCATCCGTTATCTTATCGGGATAGCAATAAAGAAGTCTTATCCACGGAATATTTGTTTCCTTTGTTATCGCGCGCAGAAGCTCTGCAAGCTTGTATTCGCCGTAAATATCAAGACCGTAGCGCGATGTATCCTGCGCGATAAGGTTAAGTTCCTTTACGCCGATAGCCTCAAGCTCCTTTGCCTCTTTTACGATATCCTCGATCGTTCTCGATCTCATCCTGCCTCGTATGGAGGGTATCGCGCAATAAGTGCAACGGTTATCACAGCCTTCGGCGATCTTCAGATACGCCGTGTATTCCGGAGTTGTGACTATTCTCTCTCCGCCGAGCGGAAGCGATTCCTTATCGCCATAGCTTTCATAATGTTCACCGCGCAGAACAGCTTCAACAGCGTCGCATATCTTTGCTTCGGAGCCGAGTCCAAGCACTGCGTCAACTTCGGGCAGCTCGGCCGATATCTGCTCGCGATATCTTTCGGCAAGACAACCTGTAACAATTATAGCCTTTAACTGTTTGTGTTTCTTCAGCCATGCGACATCAAGGATGCTGTCTATCGACTCCTTCTTTGCGCTTTCTATAAAACCGCAGGTGTTAACAACTATAACGTCAGCTTCCGTGTCTTCTGGCGTTATCTCGTAGCCTGCGCCCGCAAGTCTTGCAAGCATAACTTCTGTGTCGGCAAGATTCTTTGAGCAACCGAGCGAGATAAACCCGACCTTTGTCTTTTTCTTTGTCATTTTTTGTTTGTCCTTATGCTTTTGTATATTTTGATTTCTTTCGCCGAAAATTCAGCAGTTGCCGGAGTTATTGCTTCTTATACGTTGTACCGTTCGGCGTGTCGATAAGCACTATTCCCTGCGCAAGAAGCTCTGCTCTTATAGCGTCCGCCTTTGCGTAGTCCTTTGCTTTTTTGGCAGCCGCTCTTTCGGCTATCTTTTCAAGTATTGCAGGATCGCCCTCCTCTGCCGCAGGTTCTTCTTTTTTAACCGTTGCGTCTTTAAGTCCGAGCGAAAGCACCGAGTCGATTGCGTCGATCGCCGCGCGTTTTTCCGCGCCCGTAGCATCGGACTTGAGAATATCATAAAGCGATGTGACTGCGAGAGAGGTATTAAGATCGTTTGACATTGCGTCGTCAAAGCCGCGGAGAAGCGCTTTTACTTTTGCCTCATCTATTTCGCCCGTGCGTTCGGTAGCCGCAACTCTTGCATAAAGTTTTGAATATGCAGCCGCAGCATTGTCAAGCGAAGCAAACGAGAAAGTCAACGGCTTTCTGTAATGGCTCTGAAGGCAGAAATATCTGTACGCAAGCGGATCATAGCCTTTGGACTTGAGAAGCGACACCGTAAGAAACTCGCCTTTGGACTTACTCATCTTGCCCGTTTCATCGTTCAGGTGCTGAACGTGGAACCAATATCCGCACCATTTATGACCGAGATATGCCTCGCTCTGTGCTATTTCGTTTGTGTGATGCGGGAAAATATTATCAACGCCGCCGCAGTGAATATCAAGATATTCTCCGAGATATTTCATACTTATGCAACTGCATTCTATGTGCCATCCGGGATATCCCACTCCCCACGGGCTGTCCCATTTCAGTTCCTGCTCATCGAATTTTGATTTCGTAAACCAAAGAGCGAAGTCGCTCTTGTTCTTTTTGTTTTCATCCTCGCCGACGTCGTCTCTGACTCCGACCATAAGATTTTCGGTGTTGTCCGCATGACCTGCAAGCTCGCCGTAGTTTTCCGATTTCGATGTGTCAAAATACACGTTTCCGCCGGCAACATAAGCGTAGCCTTTGTCTATAAGCGCGGAAATAACGCGGATAAAGTCATCAATACAGCCTGTCGCGGGCTGGACAATCTCCGGCTTCTTTATATTGAGCGCGTCGCAATCCGCAAAAAATGCGTCCGTATAGAACTGCGCGACCTGCATTACAGTTTTATGCTCGCGCTTTGCGCCCTTGAGCATCTTATCCTCGCCCGTATCGGCATCGCTTGTAAGATGCCCTACGTCGGTTATATTCATAGCGCGCTTCACGTCATAGCCGGCAAAGCGCAGATATTTTTCAAGCACGTCCTCCATCATATACGAACGGAGATTGCCTATATGTGCATAATGATAAACGGTAGGACCGCAGGTGTACATTTTCACCTTGCCGCTTTCATGCGGAACGAATTCTTCAACCGTTTTGGTTAGCGTATTGTAAAGCTTCATACTGCCTCCATAAGATATATATAACTTTTCTATTGTATTATAATACATTTTCTGCGATTTGTAAAGATATGTTTTTTCACAATAATATAAAAACAGCCGTGCAAAACGCTTTGTTCTGCGCGGCTGTGCCTGTTTTTGTGTTATTCAGCTCTTGCCCTCAAGCTGGGCTTTTATCATCATATCCTTGACTTTCATAAGTCTCGTAAGGTTTCCGCGTTCGTTTTCGTCAAGCTTCATAGTTATGGATTTTATCGTTTCCTCTATCTGCGGTATCATAACGTGTTCAAGAGCGTTAACTCTTCTGCGCGTTTTTTCTATTTCCTCCGCCATGAGCTGAGAGCTTTTTTCAAGCTCGGCAAGCTTTATCATATCGGGAAGTATTTCCGAAAGCTCCATAACCGCCATATCTATCTCGCCCGAAGTAAATGCCAGGCCGAAGTTATACCCGTCCGATTGGTGTGCACCTTTAAGGTCATAGGTGAACACCGGAACGATAACGCTCATAACATTCTTTTCGGAAATGTCAAGCGACACCTCCTTTTTAGGAAGCATAAGCGCCTCTGTCATCACTTTCGGAGAAGTCACCGCCGAAGCGAGAGCAAAGCTCTTGTTTGACTTTTCAAGCGCCGCCTCAACCTTTTCACGGACTTCCTTTGTTTCTTTTACAACGTCAAGGAATTGCTTCATCAGCTCGTCGCGCTTGTCTTTGAGCAGCTTATGCCCTCGTCTTGCCACAGCAAGGCGGTTTTTCAGCTTTTTCAGCTCCATGCGCGTAGGATTCACGCGAATCTGCGCCACTTTTCATTCCCTCCCGTCGGATCAGTTTTCTTTAGGCCAATATTTATCAAGTATTTCGGGCTTGATACGCTTCATTTCGGAACGCGGCAAAAGCTTTAGAAGCTGCCAGCCGATATCAAGCGTCTGTTCAATCGTTCTGTTTTCATAGAAGCTCTGGTTTACATACAGTTTTTCAAACTCGTCCGCAAATTTTGCATAAAGACGGTCGATAGGCGTAAGCGCCGCTTCACCAAGCACCACCATAAGCTCCTTCGCTTCTTTTCCGCGCGCATAGCTTGAGAAAAGCTGGTTCATAGTTCCCGCGTGATCTTCTCTCGTCTTTCCTACACCTATTCCCTTATCTTTCAGACGTGAAAGAGACGGAAGAACATCGACCGGCGGCAGGATACCCTTTCTGTAAAGGTCGCGCGAAAGAATTATCTGCCCTTCCGTGATATATCCCGTAAGGTCGGGAATGGGATGAGTTTTATCGTCTTCCGGCATTGTAAGGATAGGTATCATTGTAATCGAACCTTCCCTGTCAAGCTTTCTGCCTGCGCGCTCATACATCGTAGCAAGGTCGGTGTAAAGATATCCGGGATATCCTCGTCTGCCGGGAACCTCTTTTCTCGCAGCGGATACCTCACGAAGCGCTTCCGCATAGTTTGTGATATCCGTAATAATTACAAGAACGTGCATGTTCTTTTCAAAAGCAAGATATTCTGCAGCCGTAAGAGCCATACGCGGCGTAGATATACGCTCGATCGCGGCGTCGGACGCAAGATTTATAAAAAGCACCGTGCGGTCGATGGCACCTGTGCGTTTGAAGTCTGAAATGAAGAAATCCGCTTCCTCAAACGTGATGCCGACAGCTGCAAATACAACGGCAAAGTTTGTATCCGTGCCGCGAACCTTTGCCTGACGCGCTATCTGAGCGGCAAGATTTGCGTGCGGCATGCCCGAACCCGAGAATATCGGCAGCTTCTGTCCGCGTACAAGAGTATTGAGTCCGTCTATTGTGGAAATTCCCGTCTGAATGAATTCCGACGGATAGTTTCTCGCCGCAGGATTTATAGGCGTACCGTTTATATCAAGCATTTTTTCGGGAATTATTTCAGGACCGCCGTCAATAACCTCTCCCATACCGGAGAAAACTCTTCCAAGCATATCGGAAGAAACGCCAAGCTCCACCCCGTGACCGAGAAAACGCACCTTGCTCTGTGCAAGGTTAAGTCCTGCCGAGCTTTCAAAAAGCTGAACGAGAACGTTATCGCCGTTTACTTCAAGCACACGGCAACGACGCACCGAACCGTCCGGAAGCTCAATTTCGCCAAGCTCATCATACTTAACGCCATCCACCTTTCGGACAAGCATAAGAGGTCCGGCGACTTCTTCTATCGTCTTATATTCTCTTATCATTATCTGTCCTCCTTATCGGTGAGAGCGGCAAGCTCTGCTGAGATCTCGCGATCTATATCTTCAAATTCGCTTACATATTTTTCGGGAGCAACGCTCTTTGCTCGTCCGATTCTTTCCCTTACGGGAAGCTCCGCTATCTTTTCTATATCTGCGCCGCGTTTCAGTGCGTCGCCCGATTTTTTATAGAATGAAAGTATCAGCTTTATAAGTCTGTACTGCTTGTCAAGCGAGGTATACGAGTCGCCATCCTCGAAGGCGTTCTGCTGGAGGAAGTCCTCGCGAACGGAACGTGCCGCTTCAAGCGTAAGTCTTTCGCTCGGAGAAAGCGCGTCCACACCTACAAGCTTTACTATTTCTTCAAGCTCGTTTTCAACCGAGAGAATTCTCATAGCCTCGCCCGTCACTGCGTTCCAATCGCGCGCGACGTTTGCATTGAACCACTCTTCAAGCTTGTCCTTGTAAAGCGAATACGATGTCAGCCAGTTTATCGCCGGGAAATGACGGCGATAAGCAAGGGACGAGTCAAGTCCCCAGAACACTTTTACGATACGAAGTGTCGCCTGCGAAACGGGCTCGGAAATATCGCCGCCCTGCGGAGACACCGCGCCTATCGCGGAAAGCGTTCCTTCTCTGCCGTCGGAGCCGAGACATATCACTTTTCCGGCTCTTTCGTAGAACTGCGCAAGACGCGAGGTAAGATATGCGGGATAGCCTTCCTCGCCGGGCATCTCTTCAAGACGTCCCGACATTTCGCGCAGAGCCTCTGCCCAGCGTGATGACGAATCTGCAATTACGGCAACGGAATATCCCATATCACGGAAGTATTCCGCTATGGTTATACCGGTGTATATCGAAGCTTCTCTTGCGGCAACAGGCATATCCGAAGTGTTTGCTATAAGCACCGTGCGCTTCATAAGAGAATAGCCACTGCGAGGATCCTTCAGTTCCGGAAATTCGCGCAGAACGTCCGTCATTTCGTTTCCGCGCTCGCCGCAACCGATGTATATAACTATGTCAACATTGCTCCATTTTGCAAGCTGATGCTGAACTACCGTTTTCCCCGAGCCGAACGGACCGGGAACGCACGCCGTGCCGCCCTTTGCTATCGGGAACATTGCATCTATAACTCTCTGCCCTGTTACCATAGGTTCTGAAGGTGCAAGCTTTGACGCATACGGTCTTGCCTTTCTTACAGGCCATTTCTGCATAAGGGTTATATCAAAAGTCTTGCCTGCGTCGTTTTTTATGGCGCCTATCTTATCGGTAATCGTAAAATCTCCGGCAGATATACTTTCAACCGTGCCATCTTTACCGAAAGGCACAAGTATTTTGTGAAGCACAAGCTCGGTTTCGTTTACCGTACCGAGAACATCTCCGGCTTTTACCTTATCGCCGACTTTAACAGCGGGAGTAAAAGCCCATTTTATATCTCTCGAAAGCGGTTTTTCATCTATTCCGCGTATTATGTTTGAACCGTACTTTTCATACATAACTTCAAGCGGACGCTGAATACCGTCATAAATATTGGTCATAAGTCCGGGACCGAGCTCAACGGAAAGCGGCTCTCCTGTGGATACGACAGTGTCTCCGCAACCGAGCCCTGCCGTTTCCTCATAGACCTGTATTGAAGCGCGATCGCCGCGCATCTCAATTATTTCCCCGATAAGACGGTCCTTTCCGACGCGTACCACGTCGAACATATTGGCTTCTCTCATTCCCTCCGCCACAACAAGAGGTCCGGAAACCTTGATAATTCTGCCTTCGGTCATTTTCTAAACCTTTCCGCGCAAAGCGCCGATAAAATCAGTTGTTTTTGAAAAGTATATCGGCGCCGACGGCGCGTTCAACGCTTTTCTTTATATTTGTCATTCCTATGCCTTTTGAACCGCTCTTGGACGGTATCATAACTACGGAAGGAAGCGTTTTATCTTTATACAGTTGTATATCTTCCCATATAAGCTCCGCAAGCTCCTCCGTTATGAAGATGACAGCGCAATTTTCCGCTTCAAGCGCTTTGAGCGCTTTTGCGGCTTCCTCTGCTCCGTCCGCGATCCTTACGGTAAAGCCGACCGCCATAAATCCCAGCGAGCTTTCCCTGTCGCCTATAACGCCGATCTTATACATAGCTTTCGCGTATCCTTTCGATTATCTTCTCCGCCGACTGCCCTGCGGCTCGTCCGGCAATTATTATGCGTATGTTTTTGACTTCATTTTCCGTCGCGCACAGATACCAAAGCAGTGAAGCCGAACCGAAAACACTGTGCTTGTACTTTTCACAGCTTTCGGCAAAGGCGGCGTCCATAATACGCTCCGTTTCGGAAAAGGACGGAAAGCCCTCCGCCGGAAGCTTCTTCCCAAGCGACGTTTTAAGAGTAAGCGCCAAAAGTGCGCCTTCCCCTTCGGACACAGCTTCGGCAAGTGCCGATTTCTCCACAAATCCACCGTCGGATGATGCAGATTCGAAAAAGGCTCTGTCCTTGCCCATTCTTATAATTCTCAGCGCCGTAAGAATGTTCATCATGTCGATACGGTTTTTAACATAATCCGCTATGACTTCGTCCTTACATTCGCGGGCAAGCGAAAGCATATCCTCGCAACAGGCGCGGTCAAGGCAAAGGTCTATCAGCTGAGGATCAGCCGTTTCTGAATATTCCTTCAATGCCTCTGCGGCTGCCTTTGCCATATGCTCCGGAAATACGGAAAAATCACGGTCATGCACGGCTTTTTCAACCTGCTTTTCGCTTATGCTTCCGCACGGAGAATAAAGCGCCGAAAAATCAAATCCGGAAATAAATTCGCACTTTATCGCAGCTTTAAGACTGTTACAGTCATATGGATATCTCAATGCGAAAAACAGCTTCGGCTCAGGCGCTATATCCGATATAAATCCGAAAGCGCCTTCAAGCTTTTTTTCAAGCGACGGGAAAACGCCGTCCGAAACATCGTAGCCGAATTCGCCGAGCATCCTCGCAAACGCTTCTTCTCCGGGAGTCGCCGCAAGACGGATATATTTATCGCGTCCCATAAGCGCTCCGTCCACCGAGTGGACTCTTGCCGCTGCGTAAACATATTCGGTTTCACGGATCTTTTTCATAAATGCCGTGCCTCCATAGATTATTTTATCCGAAAAGCGCCGCCGTCACTGCGGGTAAAAGCGCCTCTCTTTTCTGTGCTATCAGTTTTTCGGGCGTACAGTTTATCTCAACGCGTCCCGTTTTGAGTATGAATCCCGCGTCGATACCGTCTGTCTCCGTTATTTCGGAAACCTCAACGCCTGAGCTTTTTACAAGTTCTTCGCCGCTTGCGGGTGCGTTTTTTGCCACCGTAAGATAGAGCTTTTCGCCCTTTACTGCTTCGTCGGATGCGGCGTCCGAAAGAAGCCCCGCCATAATCTGTGTGTATTTTTTCTTATCCATCGAAGAAAAGCTTTTCGCCGCGCGACAAAGCACGGAATCTATAAGCGCTCTCTTCTGCGAAAGAAGCTCGTCGCGACAAGCCGTTCCGGCGCGATTCTCAGCGCGCAAACGCATTACGCTCTTCTCTGCGGCAGCTTTTTCTTTTGCGCGCTTGTCAAGCTCGGCACAAGCTGCGGCACAGGCTTCTTCGATTTCTTTTATCTTATCGTCATATTCGGCGCGAAGCACATTTTCCGATGCGAGCGCCTCTGCGTCGATACGGGCGATTATCTCGTCTATACCGCTCATATATCAGCCAACCTTGTAAAGAAGAATGGGAAGCGCGGATATAAGAAGCGCAAGTATTGCGTACATTTCAACAAGAACTGCACTTGTTATACATTTACCGGATTCTTCGGGACGTTTTGCAACTACCGATATACCTGCAACTGCAACTCTTGCCTGTTTTATAGCGGAGAAATAACCCACTATTGCTATGGGAAGCGCCATTGCTCCTATGAGAACGCCGTCAAAAACGGAAAGCTCTACGGGAGTTGAAAGAATGCCTGTTTTGAGAACGATAAGGAACGCTACGGCGAATCCGTAAATGCCCTGTGTACCGGGAAGAACCTGCAAAAGAAGTGTTCTGCCGAACTTTGAAGGATCTTCGGCAAGGACTCCGGCGCTGGCTTCAGCAACCATTCCTACGCCCTTGGCGGAACCAATACCGCTGAATATTACAGCGAGAGCCGCTCCGATAAGCGCAAAGTTTCTTCCGTTGAGCATGGATGCAAGAAAGCTTGCAAATGTTGTGATTTCCATATTTTTATAAACCCTTTCCGGCAAATGCCTAAAAATTTACTTTGTTTATTCGACGTAAACGTCGGTGTATTTAAGGTCGGGAGAGGCAGGTTCAAAATGCCTTCCGCCATCCTCATAGAATTTCCCGAAAAACTCAACATACTGAAGTCTGCAGGTGTGAACAAATGCTCCGAGCGCAGAAAGCGCAAGATTCATAAGGTGCCCCAGCGTTCCCACCACTATGACAAGTATTATAGTAATTACGGGATTGTTTATGAGCGTTGCAAACGTGTTTACAACGCTTGCTATAACTGCGCCTGCGAGCGCAAGAGCAAATATTCTCGAATAGGAAAGCAGATCCGAGGCATAGTTTATTATGTCGTAAAGTCCCGCAATACCCGAAAACAGCCTTGCGAATATATTCTTCTTTGCTCTGCCGCGCATGGTTATCATCATTAAAAGTCCGACTCCGAGAACAATAAGCCCGATCTTTGACTTGAATCCGAAATATATTCCGGCGCCCGCAAACATTATAAGCCAGCTGCCAACATCGAATATCGCGCTCTGCCAATCGCCGCGACGGAAACACATAACCATATTTATTATCATTCCGCAGATAAGGTGAGCCGCGCCCACGCCGAGCGAAATAAGAAGGAAAGTTATGGGTTCTTCAAGAGGATTGCAGAGTATCGCAAGATTATCGAATTTGTGTGAACCCGAAAGGTTCTGTGCAAGTTTTGCGGGAAGATCTCCGAAGTATCCGCCGAACAGCACGCCGCATATCATACACGAAATGCCGCATATAACAAACAGCTTCATCATTTTTGCCGTTCCGCCTTTAGGCTTGAGCAGCTTTGTGCCAAGCGCGCCTATAAGCACAAGCAGAACTCCGTAGCCGAGATCGGCAAACATCATTCCGAATATCAGTGCAAAGAACAGTGCAACCCAGAATGTCGGATCGAATGAACCGTATTTCGGATAAGAATACATTCCTATTACGAATTCAAACGGGCTTGCAAAGCCGTTGTTTTTAAGCTCTACCGGCGGATCGTCTCCCTCCGCAGGATCGGCAAGATCGCAGAAGCATTCGTATTTGGAAAGCGTCTTTGTAAGCTTGTCCACTTTGTCCTCCGGCACCCACCCCGTCATTATAACGGTATGTCCCGTTCCAAGCAGCTTCTGCTTTACATTTTCTTCGGCAAGCTCGGTCTTTATCCTGTCATAGGCATATTCAATATCGGGACAAAGCGGAGCTATAGCCGCAAGCTCGCTCTTTATCTCATCGGCTCTTGCATCAAGCGCCTTTATCTTTTCTTCGGTTGCTTTTACTTCATCTGCGGCAAGACCTGTCTGAGCCGGGAAGTTGTTCTTTATAAATCCGGCGTCCGAAAGCAATGCCGTAAGCTGTTTCTCAACGCTTATATGGCACACAGCCGAAATGTATTTTACCGATTTCCCTTCACCGACGGTTTCTATCTGTACTGCGCCAAGCTCTTCCGCCGCTATGGCTGAAAGTCTTTCGATATCGCACGAAACCGGAAGCGTACCGGCAATGACAGTTGAATTTTTTGTTCCCTCAAAACCGAGCGGAAGATCGTATCCGCTCCATATCGAAACGGAAGCAAGATATGCCGTCTGCTTGTTTCTTTCGCTTTTCAGCTGATCGGCTTCGGCTTTGAGTGCTGCGGCTTTTTTCGCACCGTCAAGCGCCTTGTCCGTGCGCCTGCCGTCAAACTCGCCTTTGGACATTTCCCTGCGGGTTTTTATAAATCCTTTTTTATCTGTTCGCATGGGTGAAAGGATTTTCAGCGCCTCCGAAAGCGTTCCCGCATCGGAATTCAGCTCCGCTATCCTTTCTCCGCAGTCCATACTGCGGATTATGGCGTCGCCTTCGGGCGCGCTGCACTTTTCAACTTCGACGCACGAAAGCCAGATAAGATCCTTTGCAAGTGCGTCAAGGTCGGAGCGCATCGCCACAAGCGACAGCTTCTTCATACTTTTTATCATTTTCCGGTTATCCCCGCAATTATGATTTCTATAGCCTTATCGGCATTTTTTTCTGCCCCTGCGCAGTATTCCCGCGCCTGAGCTTTTGCTTTTTCAAGAGACGAAGCAAGATACTCCTCCGCTTCCTTTTCACTTTTTACACGTTCGGAAGCAACGTATTTATCCGCTTCTTCTTTGGCTCTTTCAACGTCCTTCTCAGCTTTTGCTCTCGACTCCGAAAGCGAAGCCGAAAGCTCCTCTGAAATCTGTTTTTTGCGTTGCGCAGCGGATATTTCCGCTTCGCGGATGCGATCGATTGATGATTTTGCCATTTTTTCACCAACTTTTTCTTTCATTTAATTACATTATACCACACGCTTTTGCGTTTGGCAATTGTTTTTTTCCTCAATCCGATGATTAATTACTATGCTTTTGCCCAAAAAACGACGTTTTTTCGTTTTTATCGGGATCTCGTTTATATACTCGCTCATACGGCGTTTCTCTTCTTTGCCGAAGAGGTTTATTACCTCAACATATTTTTCTCCGTCAAAAAAGGTTTCCGCGCCTTTCTTTATCGGAACGGCAAGCGTTTCATCGGAAAGCCTCCACGACTGAGCAATCCTTTTGTAGACTTTCAGCTTTCCGTTTTCGGAAAAAATTATATCAAGCGTTATGTCCGCCCGCTCGCCACTTTCGTATCTCACTCTCGGAATTATACGAAAAAATATTTTCCTTCCGTCTCCCGCCGACGAAAGCACGGCTTTCATCGCATTGTCCGAAAGTTCCTCGTAAAAGGCAGTTATCTTATCGCACCCGACGACCTCCGGATATCCTGCTGAAAACGTGCATACGCCTCCGCCGCAAAAGCGTTTCTCTTTTTCTTTTTTTCTTATTATAATATTGTTCATAGGCACTCCTCCGATATATTTTATTCGAGAAGACTCGCCTTGATACCGGCAAAAAGCGACGCATCTCTTAAATACGTCGCTTATCTGCATGAATGTCAGTCTTTATAATAAGATACTTTAATATTTCCAACTACTTCGCCGAGCACATCATAAACATCGGAACGGAATTGCTTGGGAAGATATACCTGTTCAAGAGCCGTGCAACCCGAATCGAATATTTCGGAGTCTACAAGCGACGTCCCCTTTGGAACGACAAGAACCTTGAGCGAAGAACATGAAGCAAACGCGCCGGCACCTATATACCGAATCGTCGAAGGAAGCTCTATGCTTCCGAGCGCGTAGCAGGCGTTGAACGCAGACGAGCCTATGCTTGTAAGTCCTTCGGGAAGAGTTATTTTCGTAAGTCCGGCACTCATATTGAATGCGCCATCCCTTATCGATTCAACGCTTGAAGGTATATTTATTTCCGTCACAAGCTTTGTGTTTACAAAAGCGTTATCGCCTATGACTTTTACGCCTTCGGGTATTATTATCTCGGTTACAACATTCGTTATATTATATTTTGTAAGCCATTCGGGACGAAGTCCGTTGGGGCTCGTTGCGACAACGGCGTTGTCCCAGCCCTTGCAGGCGCCGCCGGCAATCATTCTCACGCCACCCGGGACTTCTATTGTCGTTTCTCCGTTCGGAATATAAGACCAAAGCAGAACACCGTCTACAACTTTATATGCGCTTTTTTCGGAGTCAACAAGCGCGTCATAAAAATCGCTGTATGCCTTTGTGTTGGCAAACGCGTCGGAGCCTACATATTCCACCGTGTCGGGAATAAATATTTCATCCGTTCCGCCGCAACCGTTGAACGCGCTGGCTCCTATTGTTGTAAGCTTTGTGCAGGGGGTAAGGTCTATTTTTGCAGTTGCACCTATGCCTCCGTTTGCAATATATGTTTCAAAAGCACTTGATTCAATAACTTCAAGCGTGGAAGGCAACTTTATGTTTTCAAGCGCATAGCAGTAATAAAATGCCGCCGTCTGAATAGTCGTAACGCCTTCGGGGATTACTATCGAAGTGAGCTGATCGGCATATTTATAACCGTAAAGCGAATCAGCCGTTCCGTTGGCAGCTTTATCGTTAAAGAACGCCGCACCGCCGATAACCTTTATTCCCTTGCCGGAAAGGTCTATATATTTAGGTATTACATTGCATTTTATAAGCACGCCGTCGCCGACTATAAGGTAGTCTTCGGTGTTTTCTCTGTACCACGGCGTATAGTTGAAAGCATTGGGTCCTACGCTTGAAAGCTTTCCGCCTATGCTTATATCAACAAGTGCGGTACAGCCGTAAAACGCCTCCTGCCCTACCGTTGTAAGACTTTCGGGAAGAACGACCTTACGAAGCGAAATGCAGTTTCCGAATGTGCCAAGTCCTATCGAATCAAGCCTGTCGGCTTTTGAAAAATCTACATTTGTAAGACTTGAACAGTTGAGGAATGCCATTCCGCCTATATTTTCAAGCGCGGAAGGAGCGATTATTTCTTCAAGTGCAGAGCAATAAGTAAAAGCGTCGTGACCGATGCCGGTAACTTTATCTCCGAGAGTTATGCGTTCAAGCGATGTGCAATACGCAAATGCATATGCCGGAACAACAGTTATACTTTCCGGAAGCTCTATGCTCTCAAGAGACGTGCAGCCCCAGAATGCGTGAGAACCGAGAGTCTTTACGCCGTCCTCAATTATAACTTCTTCAAGAGAAGTACAGCCGGTAAATGCGGCAGATCCTATCATTTCCACGCTTGCGGGAATAATTATCTTTTTCAGCGTCGTGTCTCCGCCGAAGCACATTTCGCCTATTGTGCTTATATTGGACGGAACAGTATAAACTCCGTTTTCATCCGCCTGACCTATGCAGGCTTTAAGCTCGCCGCCCTCGATTTTAATATTTTTATCGACAGGAGAAGTTGTCTCTGTCGTTGTGGTATCGGTGGTCTGAGCAGGGTTTCCTCCCCCACACGAACACATTACTGTCAAGATCACAACCGCCATTATAAGCGCAATTATTTTTTTCACCTGACGTCCTCCCTTTTTGGTTTTACATTTTTTAATTATATCACAAATGCAGATTTTGTCAACCAAGCTAAAGTCAAATTCACAATATTGTCACAATGAAAGGAAAATGCCGTCCGCGCTTGCGGACGGCAGAATATATTCCTTTGCTCAGGGTTCAAGCTGTTTGCCCAAAAATCCCGCCGCAGTCTGAATAAGCTTTACTTCGGTTTCGGCTCCGACCGTATCGCCCTTTCCTTCGGGTGATGCTACTGCCGCTACACAGCCTATAACATCACCTTCCGCAAAAATAGGCATTGCACATGTTATGTGAAAGCCTTTTGCGTCATCCGTAAGATACAGCTTTTCTTTCTGCTGATTGTAAACATAAAGCGTTCTGCCTTCGATTATGCCTTCGGCCTCTGCCGAAAGCTTTTTCTCGATATATTCTTTTTTGGGAATTCCGGCACACGCTATAACACAATCCCTGTCGCATACCGCAACCGGTATACCGCATGTTTTATAAAGTGTTTCCGCGTATTCTGCGGCAAAATCCATAAGCTCACCGATAGGCGAATATTTTTTGAATATTACTTCACCCTCTCTGTCGGTGTATATCTCAAGCGGGTCGCCTTCGCGTATACGCATCGTTCTGCGTATCTCCTTAGGTATAACCACTCGCCCGAGATCATCTATTCTTCTGACGATTCCTGTTGCTTTCATTATATATAAATCCTCCGATATTTACCTTTACGCAAAACGGATGCTTTTTCCGTCTGCCCAATGCTATTCTGTGCATACAAAGAAGATTTATACAATATCAGCTGTTTTTTATAAAATTTCAGCCTTGTGTTTTTTCACAAGGCTGTTTTTTCAACAATCACAAAAAACTTTTGGTTATTTTTCAAATACCAATTTGTAGTTGCCTCCGGGAGCCTTCGAGCCGGCATTAGAATCCCAGCTTGTGCCCTTAGCTATAGCGTTCCATTGCCTTTCCGTTCCCTTGAAAGCAATCGTTTCAAGGCTTGCGCAATACCAGAATGTCCACCGACCTATGCCCGTAACGCTGTTTGGCATAGTTATACATGTAAGTTTACTGCAATTATAGAATGCATTGGCCGCAATACACTTAGTGCCTGCTTTTACGATATAATTTGCGGCAAGCTTATCGGGATTTGCTGTAATCAAATGATTTCCGATGTAAAGAACTCCGTCAGCCCAGTTGGCTTCACTATTGTAATATGCAGTGCCGCAGAATGCATACCTCCCTATGCTCGTTACGCTGTCAGGTATTGTTATGCTTATAAGACTCGTGCAATTTTCAAATGCACACTCGCCTATGTTCGTCATAGTGTCCGGCATCGTTATGCTTGTAAGTTTGCTGCAACCGCTGAATGCACCTTCGCCTATGCTGAATCCGCTTGTGATAACTACCGTCTTGAGTTCGCTGTTTTTTATATATTTCACCGCCAATGCAGGTATCGTCGCCGTTTCAATCGGACAATGGTTGAACGCACCTCCGTCTATGCTCGTCACACTGTCGGGAATTGTTACGCTAATAAGGCTCGTGCAGTCGTAGAATGTCTCATTACCTATGCTCTTGACGCCATATGGCAGCATTATGCTTTTAAGTTGACTGCAACCATAGAACGCATAATTGCCTATGCTCGTTACACTGCCGGGTATTGTTATGCCCGTAAGACTGCTGCAAAAAGCAAACGCACGATCGTCTATGCAAGTTACGCCGTCAGGAATCGTTACATTTATAAGATTTTTGCAACCGTAAAACGCACCTTTATCTATGCTCGTTACAGGCATATTGTCGTATACGGAAGGAATAATGAGATCTGTGCCCGTGAAAGTACCTATGCCTGAAACGCAGTAACTTTTTTTGTCACTATTCAAAGTATATGAAAGTTTATTTTCATTATATCCACAGATCCGGCAAACCCCATTTACCATGTCATGTCCCTTTGCGGCAATAATCTTCTGCTCAAGCAATACTTCGCCGCATACGGAGCAATGTTTGCCCTCGGCAAGTCCGGTTTTCGTACACGTCGGCGCGACATATGCATCAATCACAATCTCATGCCCTTTTGCGGCGACAGTCTCCTGTTTCAGAAGCACCTCACCGCATACGGAGCAATGTTTGCCCTCGGTAAGTCCGGTCTTCGTACATGTCGGCACGACATATGCGTCAATCACAATCTCATGCCCTTTTGCAGCGACAGTCTCCTGTTTCAGAAGCACTTCGCCGCATACAGAGCAATGCTTACCTTCGGTAAGTCCGGTTTTCGTACACGTCGGTGCAACCGCCACGTCAATCGCAATCTCGTGGATGTGCTGTGGTTTTATCAAAGCAAAAACAAGTACAGCCACCAAAGTCAATACTACTGTCATCCAAATTATAAATATAACCTTTGATTTTTTCATTTTTCCTCCATAGCTTCTGATTTTGTCATTGTCTGGATGTTTTATTATACCATATGCCAAAGCATTTTTCAAGCAATAAGTACAAGTCTGTCTCTGTTTATTTCGGACTGTATTTCTGTTTTTCGGCTCCTATTGAAACAAACAGAATAATTCTTATGGCACCCGGGCTACATTACATTCAAAACATTAAAAGCGTCGGAACGCATCTTGCATTCCGATGCTTTTTCATCAGTTTTATTTGAATTTAATTTTCTTTTTTGCTTCCGAAAGAAATTTTTGTATTGTCAACGATGGGATAGCGTAGTTCATAGCTGTGGTGTCTTCTCTTCCTCCGGTGACCATTCCGATGAATTCTCCGACCGAATTAAGCACTGGTCCGCCGGAATATCCCATAGTCACAGGTGCCGAAATCATTATAAGACTGCGACCGCTGATTTCCCGCCTGGTGTCGCTTATTATTCCGTCTACAATGCCGAGTCCTTCACCCTTTCCGTTTCCTATAACACAGACCTTCTCGCCCGCTTTTATCGGATTCCATGATATTTTCAAGGGCGTCGCGCCGACAGCATCAGGACAATGGAGCAAGGCAAGATCTGCCGCACTGTCGCCATACACGAGCTCGGCTTTGAAAAGGGTTTCGTGCGGACGACGTCCTGCAACGATTATATCGCAGAAATTCTTTACGCCGTCTGTCTCGCTTTCGGATCCGCTTATTATATGAGAATTCGTAAGCACGTATCCGTCCGATGAGATAATTATTCCGGTGCCGCAAAGCTCTTCCCCGTCCGTAATACCGCTTATTTCAAGCACGCTTTCAATTGCCGATTTATATATGTCTGCTGTGGATTTTATCTGCAATATGTTTTCATTCCACGAAAAAGCAGCGTCGCATGAACCGCACTTATATATCCTTTTTGATAGTTTTGAAAGATTTTCTCCGCCGCATATAGGGCATACAGAACGATCCATAATCATTTCGCCTCCTTTGCAAGCAATACAACAGAGTTCGGAGGCATCCATCCATCGCCGTAACCATCAGGAATTTTGTCCGCATAAAGATAAAATGTAATGAACTCACATCCGCGGAAGGCGTCTTTTTCAATAATCATCTTATCGGAAAGATAAACTCTTGCAAGCTTTGTACAACCCGAAAATGCTCCGCCGCGAATAAGTTTTACAGAAGACGGAATATGTATTTCCTCCATAGACTCGCAATCGCGGAAACCGTCCATAAGCTTGATTCCATCAGGAAGCTCAACATAACTGAGATTGCTGCAATACAGAAATATGTTGTCGAAATCGTTGTAATTTCCGCCGAGTATTGCGCGCTTCAGAGATGTGCAGTTCATGAACACACAGTTTCCCATCTCAACAACGGAATCCGGGACAACCACTTCTTTCAGAGAAGAACAATAAGCAAAAGCGGAATGCATAATCGACTTCACACCGTCCGGAATGATTATTTCCTTGAGAAATGTGCAATAATGAAATGCGCTCTGCCCTATTTCGGTGAGCTTTTCCGGCAGACGCACCTTTTCGAGAGAAACGCAACTGAAAAACGCTCCCTCATCAAGACGGTACACAACATAACCATCGATTTCGTCCGGAATATAAACTTCGGTAGCACTTCCGTTATATTTTTCTATGACGCACTTGCCGTTTTCAATGCGAACCGTCATATCATCATATTCGAACTTTTCGCCGTCAAAATGCTCTTTATCGGGTTTCGATGTCGTTTCAACAAGTTCCGTTGTCTGAGTTATTGTTGTCGTGGATTCTGCAGTGGTCGCTTTTGTCACACTTGTTGTTTCGACTGTAGTGTTTGATGTAGTGTTTGAAGGTGTTGTATCGACGAATGATGTCGTAACGGTTGGATTCGTCCCGACGGTTTCATAAGAGCTTTCGGATTGCGAATTACGCAGAGAAAGTTTGTCCAAAACAAAAATAACACCCGTCATCAATACTCCGCATAACAAGCCCGTCATAACAAGCCGTATAGTCGGAGAAAGTCGTATCGGATTGCAAAGCGTATACGTAACAGGGTCGGCAGCGCGTCTCGCCACTATGCCGTCTACATTTATATCTTTAATACTTACGCCCAGCGAAGCAATTTCTGCATTTTCACAGAGATCGGAAAAGAACGCTTTTCCAATATCATTGGTGTACGATCTTATATCCGAAAAATATATTTTATCCGTTTCGGCATATTTGCGTATAATCCGCGTTCCGACTTTTTCAATTATCGGCATTATTGCCAGGCGAAGCTTTTTTATAGCATCATATCCCGAAAATTTATCAGAAAAAACATTGTTATCTTTTACTTCAACGGAACATGTACCGTTAAGCCCGACAAAAAAATCTTCTTTTGGAAGTTCTTCTCCGTACCGCATTGAGACATAAACGTTGCCAAATCCGAACGCAAACTTAAATGCGTCGGGAAAAGATTTCTGCGTCTCAGTCATTTTCGGGTTCCTTTTCCTGTTTGAATATCAGATCGCTTATTTTATCAAGCGTTTCGCTCGGAATATCATCCTGCGCCAGCGCAAATATAAGCTTTTGCTTTTTTTCTGCAAAATCCGTAAGATTTATTTTAACAGCACTTCCGGACGTAAACATAGCTCTGCGCAATTTTTCAAGATCCGTCTGTGACAACGGATATGCGCTTACAAGTAATTTTTCTATGTCAAGCGGAATATTGCGCTTTCCGCTTTCTATTGCCGAAAGATATGACGGAGACAAGTTCAGCTTCTTTGCCATATCCTTTGATGTATCGCCCGAGTTTATTCTGATAATACGAAGTAACTTACCGAATTCGGTTAACATTGCAAAAACTTCCCTTCATTTTTTATGGTTTTATTATACATCTGTATTTACATAAAGTCAATGGCGTTTACAAGAATAATAATTTGTACACACGTTGAAAATCAAACTTAAAAACAAAAAAACTCAGTTGCCACAAGGATTTTTCGCCGATTGCTCCGTTGTGAACCGCGTTGACAATTGTGTGAACGAATTTGACAAAGTTGCTAATATACTTGAAAAAGAGTGAAAAAGTTAATAAAATATGTACAGAAAAGGAAATCATACAGACTTTGTTTTTGATGATTTTTACCGACGATACCCTTTTTACGGAAAATATAAGTTTGCGGAAAATACTTGACAGCAGCTTGCAAAAGAAGCATACGGTGTCCCCCGCATCGAAAGGTTTTCTTATTACGGCTATTGTAGACAGAATACTTCTCATGTCAGAGTATTTTCCACAGGTTTATATTGTATGTTTCAATCTCTGTACCCCATAAATTTTTCGGGCTTTTTCATAAATTTTTTGGCAAATGCCGCAATTGCACGTAGCATTATAAATGCTCTTGTGCCTTCCGGCTGTGTTACTTTATAAGCTTCGACTATCCTTCCGCCTCCAACAGGAAAAGACGTTCCGCTCATTACATGCTTTTTGCACAAAAAGTCCATGCATTTCTGCACTCCTTCTTCTTTCGCGCCGGACTTATCAACCAAATATTCAATGCTTATGTATTTTCCCGTTCCGTACTCGAATATTATATCGATTATATCACGATTGATCTTCCTGCTCAAAAAGTCAAACAGTTCGTCGTTTTCTTCGCTATACAGCTTTCTCCCGACATCGTCAAGACCTAAAAAGCCCGTATCTTTTGAGTAATACATTATTTTGTGATTAAATGCACCCAAGCCTGTTTCCCAGGACGGATTTTCATAAAGACTCTTTTTAACCTCCTCTATACACTTTTTTCTTTCCTCCAAGCCTTCGGGTCTTGCCCACTTCGGAAAAGAAAATCTTATCCGGCTAATAATAAGCTCGGCAACTTCCCTGTATGCATCATCAAGGTTGACATTTTCAAACTCAGTGCTGCAGCCGAGAAGCATATCCACACTTATATTAAAAATCTTTGCAAGCGTCGGAAGCAGATTTATATCCGGCGCACTTATACCTTTTTCCCATTTTGAAACGGTCTGAGAGGATACTCCTGCTCTTTCGGCAAGTTCCTTTTGCGTAAAGCCGCACTTTTTTCTGAATTCCGCTATATTATTTGCAATATCTATCATTTTTAATCTCCTGCGATATAACCTGAAATGTTTTTACCCTATAAATATAACATATTTTTCGGGTTGATGTGCAAATTTTCTTGCAAATGCCGCTATCGCACGGAGCATTATATATTGTCTTGATCCGATTGCAGGCTCTACCCATTTATATATTTTAACCGTTTTTCCTTCTTCAAGCGGAACCTCCGCTTCGCCCATTATGCGGTGTTTCATAAGGAAATTCATACATTTTTGAACTTCTTCTCTTTCGGCTCTGAGCTCTTCCGCTATAAATTCAACGCTTATATGCCTTCTTCTGCCGTTTGTAAGAAGTTTGTCAACAATCCTGCGATTGATTTTCTTGCTCAGAAATTCAAAAAGCTCGTCAACCTCATCGGGAAACATCGTTTTACCTACATCATCAATGCCTACAAAACCTGTATCTTTTGAATAATACATAATCTTTGTATATGGCAACCCGTACCCCGCTTCCCATGAAGGATTTTCTTCAAGCAGTTTTCTTATTTCGTCTATCTGCGTTCTGCGCTCTTCAACCGATTCGGAATACCAGGCTTTTGATTGTGTAAACTTTATACGACTTACAATAAGATCGGCAATCTCTTTGTATGAAGCATCTATGTCTTTCAGTGCCGTCTCGGCGTCGCAACCGAAAAGTCTGTCTATACTGACTTCAAAAACGGAAGCGATTACAGGCAAAAGATTTACATCGGGTGAGCTTATTCCTTTTTCCCACTTCGAGACCGTCTGAATCGACACTCCGACCTTTTCCGAAAGCTCTCTTTGTGTTAATCCGCACTTTTTCCTGAATTCACATATGTTCTTAGCTATGTCCGTCATAATTTTTCATTCCCTGTAAACCACTTCATCCTTTTTTTATATCTTACCATTTATGATGTTATGTGTCAACTATATCAAATGGCTAAAAATTCGCTTATTTGGTGATTATGCAAAAAATAAAAACGGGAAGCATCCCGTTTTTAACCAAAAGCTACACTTTATCACTTATACGTTGAAATTATATTTTCCGCTATCGTTCTGCGCGTAACGCATCTGTCCATAGCCTGTTTTTCAATATATCTGTGAGCTTCTTTTTCCGTCATTTTAAGCTGCTCTATAAGCAGACATTTTGCCCTGTTTACTATCCGTATCTCTTCCATTTTTTCTTCTATCGAGGCCGTTTTTTGCTCCATGCGGCGAAGCCTTTCCCTCGTCCCGCACAGAAGCGTAAGCGATTGAGATACCGCCTGCGAGTTTGTCGGCTTTGAAATGACAAGCACCCCATACTGCGAAACGCGCGAATGAATATCGGCATAATGCTCGGCTTTTACAAGCAAAAGCACTCCTGTGCCGCTCCCCTCGCATACATCAAGGGCAAGCTCCGTTCCGAATTCATCGGGCAGCGGCGCGTTTATTATCACTATATCGAAAACGTTTTCGGCAAGGCACTGCCTTGCGCTTGAAACATCGGGCGTGACGGTTATCGGACAGTATCTGCTCTCCGGAAGAATTCCAAAAAGGGATGTATTGAATTTTACGGATGAAGAAACAACAAGCACGCTGTAGCAATGCTCCGTAAGCTCCATATATCATCCCTCCCGTCGGTTTTGTTTTGTATTATTCAGTGTAATCGGCTATTATCGAAGCCGGCAGATTTTCCGCAACGAACGCACTCGCCTTTGCTGCGGCTTTTGCTTCTTCAAGAGTCTCCGGCAGTTTTTCATAATGTGCGGTTACTTCTTCGGACGCGGTATAAAGATTTATATCTGCCGCCACAGGCAACACCATATTGTTTTTCACCCCGTCGAGTCCCGCTCTTATCAGCAATGTAAACGCAAGATAAGGATTGCACATCGGATCCGGAGACCGAAGCTCGGCTCGACGGTATTCTCCCTGCGCCGCAGGAATACGTATCAGCTGCGAGCGGTTTTCTCCCGACCACGAAATATACTTCGGTGCCTTATTTGAGCCGAAGCGTTTGTACGAGCTTTCCGTAATGTTGAGAAACACCGTAATTTCTCTTATGTGTGCGAGTATTCCCGCAATTACATGCGGCATAATATCCGCACCGTCAGCCCTTTTTGCCGAAAAGTTTATGTGCATGCCGTTTCCGGCTTTGTTTTCGATCGGTTTAGGAGAGAAATCCGCACAAAGACCGTTGCGGGCTGCAACGGCAAGCACTACCGAGCGGAACGTAAGCGCGTCGTCCGCCGCCGTTATCGCGTGCGAATAGCAGAAGTCTATCTCGTTCTGACCCGGTCCCTCCTCGTGATGAGAGCTTTCCGGATTTATGCCCATACGTTCAAGCGTAAGGCATATCTCGCGTCGGACGTTTTCTCCCTTGTCTTCCGGAGCGACGTCCATATATCCTGCATTGTCATAAGGAATGTTTGTCGGCTCTCCGTTTTCATCACACTTGAAAAGATAGAATTCCATTTCGGAGCCGAACGCAAAGCTTATGCCTTCCTTTTCCGCGTCCTCCGCCGCTTTTCTGAGAAGCGCCCTCGTATCGGCTTCAAACGGCGTCCCGTCGGGATAAGTCACCGTACAGAACATCCGCACCACTTTTCCGTGTTCGGGTCTCCACGGCAGAACGCAAAGCGTGGACGTGTCCGGATGAAGGAAAAGATCGGAGTGAACTTCTCCGCCAAAGCCGTCTATCGCAGAAGCGTCTATGGCTATGCCGTATTCAAACGCTCTTTCAAGCTCTCCCGGCATTATGGATATGTTTTTCTGCTTGCCGTAGATATCACAGAAAGCCATTCTTATAAACTTGACGTCCTCCTCCGCGACGAACTGAATAACTTCTTCCTTCGAATATTTCATAAACGTTTTCCGCCTTTCTCCGAAATGCAAAAAAAGCAAGGAATCTCATTCAAAACAAGGAATCGGTTTTCCTTACGCAAATGAATTCCTTTGCTTTTTTGATGATATATAATATCACATCTGCGGTTTTGTTGTCAATCGCTTTTTCGGTCAAAAAATGAATTTTTTTGACAAAAGGTATTGACAAACGCAAAAGCTTCGTATATAATATCGCCCATAAAGGCAATGGCGTCTTTGAGATATACTCTCATTGGCGCATTTTTTGTTTTAAGAAATCATACAGCGAGGCAACGGCGTCCCGATATAAAAGCGGATGTCCTTCCCTCGCTGTTTTTATTTTTCCGGAGGATTTTTATTATGAACACCGTATCAGATTATTTCGGCAGTCTTGTTTTTGACGACAGGGTAATGAAAGCAAGACTTCCGCTTCCCGTTTATCGCTCGCTGAAAAAGACGATAGACGAAGGTGCCCGTCTTGACAGCGAGGTAGCAAGTGCGGTAGCCGACGCAATGAAGGATTGGGCAGTAGAACACGGAGCCACTCATTTTACGCATTGGTTTCAGCCGCTCACGGGAATAACAGCCGAAAAACATGACAGCTTTATTACGCCCTCGCCCGACGGCGGAGTTATTATGGAATTCTCCGGCAAAGAGCTTATAAAAGGCGAGCCTGACGCTTCGTCCTTCCCGTCCGGCGGACTTCGCGCGACGTTTGAAGCGCGCGGATATACCGCATGGGATCCGACCTCGTACGCTTTTATAAAGGGAAAAACGCTTTATATTCCAACAGCGTTCTGCTCTTACGGGGGCGAGGCGCTCGATAAAAAAACTCCCCTGCTCCGCTCAATGCAGGCGCTGAACAAACAGGCGCTGAGAATTCTCCGCCTCTTCGGAAATACGGAAGTAAAATGCGTACGCACATCCGTCGGTCCCGAACAGGAATACTTCCTTGTGGACAAGGAAATGTATGAAAAACGTCACGACCTTGTTTTCTGCGGAAGAACGCTTTTCGGCGCAAAGCCGCCGAAAGGTCAGGAGCTTGACGATCATTACTTCGGCGTTATAAAGCCGCGCGTCGCCGCATACATGGCAGATCTCAACGAGGAGCTGTGGAAGCTCGGCGTGCTTGCGAAAACGGAGCATAACGAGGTTGCTCCCGCTCAGCATGAGCTTGCGCCTATATACACAACGACAAATATCGCAACCGACCATAACCAGCTTACAATGGAGATTATGCAGAAGGTCGCTTCCCGTCACGGACTTGTGTGCCTGCTGCACGAAAAGCCTTTTGCAGGCGTAAACGGTTCGGGCAAACACAACAACTGGTCTATGACGACAGATTTGGGCGTGAACCTGCTCACTCCCGGCGAGACGCCTTATGAAAATGCACAGTTCCTGCTTTTCCTGTGCGCCGTGATAAAAGCAGTTGACGATTATCAGGATCTGCTCCGTCTTTCGGTTGCGACAGCAGGAAACGATCACCGTCTCGGTGCAAATGAAGCGCCTCCCGCAGTTGTTTCAATGTTTTTGGGTGACGAGCTCACAGCCGTTCTCGACGCGATAGAAAGCGAAACACCGTACAGCGCAGCGGAAAAAACGGTTATGAGACTCGGCGTTCATGTTCTTCCCAAATTCACGCGCGACACCACCGACCGCAACCGCACCTCGCCCTTTGCATTTACAGGTAACAAATTTGAATTCCGTATGCTCGGCTCCTCAAACAGCATAGCCGATGCGAACATAATGCTGAATGCCGCAGTCGCCGAATCGCTCCGTCAATACGCAGATGTGCTTGAAATAGCAAGCGACTTTGAAGGTGCCCTCCACGAAGTCATTAAAAATACCGTGAAAGAGCATAAGCGCATAATCTTCAACGGCAACGGCTACGATGACACATGGATAAAGGAAGCAACTGAAAAGAGAGGGCTTCTCAATCTCCGCACGACGCCAGACGCGGCAACAGCCCTGCTCGAAAAAAAGAACATAGATATGCTTTCTCTGCACAAGGTGCTTTCCACCGTTGAAATTGAATCGCGCTATGAAACCACGCTTGAAAACTACTGCAAAACAGTCAATATAGAAGCACTTACAATGGTCGATATGGCAAAGAAAGAGATCCTGCCCGCCGTTGAAGGCTATACCGGAGATCTTTCAAAAACGCTTTCCGCAAAGCTTGACGCCGTCTCCGGACTTTCCTGCAAATATGAGAAGGCAACAATACTTAAGCTTTCTTCGCTTACGGATGAAATCGCAGAAGCAACATCCGCTCTTGAATCATCTCTTATAAAGATGAAAACCATATCCGATATAACGGAGGAATCATACTTTATCCGCGATGTAATTCTTCAGAAGATGGCGGAGCTTCGCGTCGTATGCGACGAAGCCGAAACCCTGACGGCAGAAAAATATTGGCCGTTCCCCACCTACAGCGATCTGCTGTTCGGTGTAAAATAAACAAAACACAAAAAGCGTTTGAATCGGGACAAGTATCCCGGAATGTCGCCCACAGCGAGCATGGAACGGTGAGAGCCATGCGGAACGAATCCGGGAAAATAACACCTGATAAGCCGTGATCCGAAAGGCAATTCCCGAGTAGGTGAGCCGGGGTTCGCCCGTTACAGCGGAAAGACTTTTTATGAAGTCGGAAAAGAGAACAAAAACAGGTGGCACCGCGAGATAAGCACTTGCCCTGTTGAATGCTTTAATATTATAATCGGAGGATTTTTATTATGTGTTCAATTATGGGATATTGCGATATCGGTGCCACTTTTTCTGCTTTTGAGAAAGGCTTTGAAAAAACCGTTTCGCGCGGCCCCGACGACAGCAAAATAATAGATACAGGCAAAGGACTTCTGGGTTTTCATCGTCTTGCGATAATGGGGCTTACACCGGAAGGCATGCAGCCTTTTGAGCTTGACGGAAGCTATGCCGTCTGCAACGGAGAAATTTACGGATATGAAAAATACCGTGAAGCGCTTTCAAAAGATTACACCTTCAAGAGCGGCTCGGACTGCGAAATAATTCTGCCTATGTATCGCAAATACGGCACTTATATGTTTTCCATGCTCGATGCCGAATTTGCAATGATAATCTATGACGGGGACAAAAAAGAATATATCGCCGCGCGCGATCCGATAGGTATCCGCCCGCTTTACTACGGATATGATAAAAAAGGCGTTATAATTTTTGCAAGCGAGCCGAAAAACCTTATCGGCTTGTGCGATAAAATAATGCCTTTCCCTCCCGGTCACTATTGGAAGGACGGTAAGTTCGTCTGCTACCGCGATATTTCAAACGCTGACGGAATCTGTTGTGACGGACTCGAGGAGGTTTGCAGAAACATTCACGAAAAGCTTGTCGCCGGCGTGAAAAAAAGACTTGTCTCGGACGCAAACGTCGGCTTTCTGCTCTCCGGCGGACTTGATTCTTCCCTTGTCTGCGCGATAGCCGCAAGAGAAAGCAAAAAGCCCATCCGTACCTTTGCAATAGGTATGGATGGCGACGCAATAGATCTTAAATATGCCAAAGAAGTAGCGGAATATATCGGAAGCGATCACACGGAAGTAATAATGACCAAAGATGAAGTTCTTTCGTCACTTGAAAGCGTTATCGCCCTGCTCGGAACATTTGACATAACCACTATCCGCGCAAGCATGGGAATGTATCTGCTTTGCAAATGGATACATGAAAACACAGATATCCGCGTGCTTCTTACGGGAGAAATATCGGATGAGCTTTTCGGCTACAAATATACCGATTTTGCCCCGTCGGCTGAAGAATTTCAAAAGGAATCCGAAAAGAGGATCCGAGAGCTTCATATGTACGACGTTCTCCGTGCAGACCGTTGCATTTCGGTAAACTCGCTCGAAGCACGCGTACCGTTCGGCGATCTTGATTTCGTTCATTATGTGATGTCTGTAAATCCGGAGCTCAAACTCAACAAATACGGAAAAGGAAAATATCTGCTTCGCCACGCATTTGAGGGAGACTACCTTCCCCACGACATTCTTTATCGCGAAAAAGCCGCTTTTTCCGACGCCGTAGGACACTCTATGGTTGATTATCTCAAAGAATACGCCGCCGGACTTTACACAGATAAAGAATTTGAAGAAAAGCGTAAAAAGTACGTTCACTGCACACCTTTCACAAAAGAATCCCTGCTCTACCGCGAAATATTTGAAAAGTATTATCCCGGTCAGTCGCAGATGATAGCCGACTTTTGGATGCCGAACAAATCGTGGCGGGGCTGCAATGTTGACGACCCCTCCGCAAGGGTGCTTTCGAACTACGGCGAAAGCGGAAAATAAAACACCGTCGCGGGCAGCATTTAATTCTGCCCGCGACGGATTTGTTTTTAACACAGATAATTATCTTTTTCCCGTTCCGAATGTCGTTATGCCCGAAGTATCCTTGCTTTTTTCAATGCCGTAATATTCGATCATCTTCATTGAAAGGTCAAGCGCTTCCGTGCTGTTGACGAAAACGTCCGGCATAAGACCGATGCCTTCGGGATGCTGACCGTTATAGTAATTGTTGAACATATCAAAGTAATTCGTGCCAAGCCTAAGCGCTATGGTAGAATTTGGAAGTTGGACACACACACACGCTCCGGAGAGACAACAGCCGTTTGTGTTCGTGCCGACGAAAAGAGTGTTTCTTATCGATTCAAAATCCATATATGCACCCTCGCCCGAAGACGCCACATATTTATCTATGAGAATAATTTTACGATTATTGTCATTCAGGGCTTTGAATACACCTTCCTTCAACGGCAATTCGGTCACAGTCGAAGAATAATTAACTCTTCCGTAGATTGCCCGCCATTGTACATTTGCGATATAATTTTTCACCCAATTTTCGTTGTAATGACTACTGCCACCGTAGTTACCTCTCAGGTCTACAATGAAGAGCTTTTGGCTTTTCATTTGAGAACCCGATGCCGAATACTTTGTAAGCTCCGCATCACATGACATTAAAAAGTTGCGCACGTGAATTACTGGTACCCCGTTTTCAATGCGCACTCCCGCCGTGGTTTCACCTGTGCTTCGCCTTATGTCGTACTTACTCCATAATATGTTGTAAACATACGTAACATTTCCTCTTTGAATTGTCAGCGCGTCACCATCAAAGCTTTCCGCATCCGGATTTGCTATTCTGACAAGCACATAGACAAGCTCGCCGCTTTCATCAATCGTTACTTTCAGATATTCGGAAAAGTCTCCGCCGTTTACATCTTTAAGATACCATTTGTTACCGTTTGCAAGAGTATAGTAACCTGCGTCATCTTTTCTGAAAACTATGTCCTTAACATAATACGAATAATACTCTTTTTGGTTTAATTTCGTTAATGACCCTCCCTTCGAGCTACAAGTTACTCTTGCGTGAGAATCAATTACGAAATCAAGCGAAGAAATAATGATGTCATACAATTCCGTATCAAAAATCTGCTTTTTTCCGCTATCAAAAAACTCATTTACAGCGTTTATTGCTTTTTTCTCTGCATTTTCAAACTTGTCCGCACCAAAGTATTCATACGGTCCGTAATATGTATAATATCCCTTGAAGCAAATCTTTACGTCCTCAAGAGCCTGTTCTCTTGTTATAACAGTGGCATTTGGTTTAACATTGGACGACCACGGCGAGACATATTTATTTTTTTCTTCAGGGGTAAGTAATTTGCTCTCGTTGTTTCTTATATATCTCGGCACGACGCCGCTATATGCTTTTGAAAGACGCGCAACCCTTTCATCCGTAACCTTTTGAAAGAATTCATCATATTTTATCGGTTTATTGTTTTGGCTGTCAACAATGGATGCGTCCGTTTCGGGCAGAAGCGTCTGCTTGCATCCCGCACAGACCTTTTCAAGCCCCTTGCCCTCCAATTTTTCGTGGTTGCTCGGGTCGAGCGAGTCTCCCAGCTCCTTTTTGCAGTCGCGGCATTTTTCTTTTGAAACACATGTCGCCGCAACGACTCTGTGATTTTCCGGATCGACCTCACCGTAAGGATGCATACAGACCTCGCATCTTGCGCGCTGCTTGCAGGTTGCCGTACCGCCCGTATGCGGGCCGTAATCGCCGTAGGTCACTCCGCAACGCTCGCATTTTGCTCGCTCTTTGCAGGTCTTCGCCTCGCCACCTGTATGCGGACCGTAATCACCGTATTCTTCGCCGCAGCGTTCACACTTTGCAAGAGTTTGGCAATCGGCAGTGCCGCCTGTATGCCCAAGCGCAGAAATTTCTTCCGTTTCCGTCTCACCGCAGGAGCAGGTTCTTTCCCGCTCGCCGACGTTTACGCAATCCGCCTCTTTTATCGTCTGCCATTCGCCATAGGTGTGGACATGTCCTGTGTCGGTCGTCGTTTCCGATCCGTTGACTTTTCCGCAAGCGCAAAGGCAGAACAATACTACAATAATCGCTGATAAAATTGCAATAATCCTTTTCATTTTTATCTCCTTACTCTTAATGCTCTGACAATATTCTATCACGTTCAAATCAATTTTTCAATAATCTCCCCGAAAGCTTTTGCCATTGCAAGATAGCCTACGTCATTCGGATGGCATCCGTCCTGTGTGGATTCATTTCTGAAATCGTCGTCAAAAAGATGTCTGCCGTCGATAAAGTACAGATTTTTATCTCCTGCCGCTATTCCGCGCCTGTAGCTTTCCTCAATTATAAGACGTCGCTTTTCGTTTTCCGCTTCGTCACGGTAATAATCCACTTTGGAAGCCATTATTATCGGCAGATCGGGCTGTTTTTTTCTCACCGTCATATATCCCGCATAATGCGTTTCGGCAAGATATTCTGCGCTTGGCGCGTTATGATCGTAATCATAAACAAAAACGCTCATATCAAGTTCTGAAATATAATCCATAACCGATTTTTCAGCCTTCGCCGCGCCGGCAAATCCTAAATTTATAAAGTCGCTGTCAAGCCTTCTGCCTATTATGGCGGGATAATTGCTCGCCGGTTTCCCCGCTCCGACGCCGTGAACGATTGACGAGCCGTAGAAAACTATCGGTTTCTTATGTAAATATCCTGTGCCGAAATCAATATGAGAGCCTTCTCTCAGTGCTATATAAACGTCTTTCACCTTTGCAAACAGCGGCAGATCTATTATCAGCTCTCTCATCTCCGCCGACGGGAATCGCACACGACTTTCGGAATAATTTTTTCCCGCTCCCTGCGACGGGACAAATATCGCCGAAAAGCAAGGCTTTCCGTTTTTCAGTTCAAACATATCAAAGCCGAGTCTGCTTGTGAGTGTATCGTTTATGTCGTCCCAAAGCACACCATAAGTTCCGGCATGAACAACAACATAGTCGGAATCGGTCTTAAAACGTATTCTTCCTCCGGCAGGCATACAAGAAAGCTCTGCTACGGTATCGCTTGTGGCGGCAGCCACATCGGAGGGCAATCTGCGGAAAGGCTCGCACAGACCGTATATTTCAAACGGCGGTTTTGTTACATCAAGAAACACGGGATCTCCCGACGTTATTGTCGTTTCATCCGGAATAATTCCAAGTTCTCTGTTTACGGTAATCATAAAAATCAAAGCTCCGTATCGTTTTAATTTTTCCGCAATACGCCTTGCGGACGTTTGAAAAAGTATATCATAAAGTCATACTTTTGTAAACATTAAAAATACTTTTTGCTATACGTCAAAATTCTTTTGCAAAATACAGAAATATATGGTACAATTATTTCAAATGCAAAAACTTTATTACAGGAGCAAAATCAATATGGATATCAGTAAAATACTATGCAAGGAACTCGGGCTTGAAGAATGGCAGGTAAACGCCGTTATTTCCCTTTCGGATGAAGGCTGTACCATACCGTTTATCGCACGTTACCGCAAGGAAGCTCACGGCTCGCTTGACGACCAGAAGATACATTCGCTTATAGAAAGACTTGAATATCTCCGCTCTCTTGACGCACGCAGAGAAGAAATAGACAAAGCCATAACCGAACAAGGCAAAATGACGGATGAGATAAAAGCTTCTCTTGCCGCAGCGGAAACGCTTGCCTCCCTTGAAGACATTTATCGCCCGTTCAGACCGAAGCGCCGCACGCGCGCAACAATAGCAAAAGAAAAAGGCCTTGATCCCCTTGCCGAAAAAATAATGGCTCAGGGTAAGGAAGATCCGCTTTCACTCGCTGCGGAATTTGTAAATTCCGATCTCGGCGTCGAAACAGTCGATGATGCGCTTGCTGGCGCAAAGGATATAATTGCCGAGATGGCAAGCGATGATCCCGAAATAAGAAAACGCCTGCGCAACCTCTATAATCTTGGCGGAATCATAACGGTAAAAGCCGCAGACCCCGAAAAAGAAAGCGTATATACAATGTATTACGACCATTCCGAGCCTGTCAGCAGAATAGCAAGTCACAGAGTGCTTGCAATAGACAGAGGCGAAAAAGAAGAATTTCTCAAAGTCTCCGTAACAATCGAAACAGATAAGGCGTACAACGCAATAGAGAAGGTTATGATAAAAAATGCCTTTTCTCCCTGTGCCGACATCGTAAGAGAGGCGTATATCGACGCTTACTCGCGACTTATCGCACCGTCCGTTGAAAGAGAGATCCGCGCGTCGCTCACCGAAGTTGCCTGCACAGGCGCTATAAAGAACTTCTCAAACAATCTTCATCAGCTTCTCATGCAGCCGCCGGTGAAAAACAAAGTAACAATGGGACTCGATCCCGGATACAGAACGGGCTGCAAGGTCGCAGTTGTAGACGGCATCGGCAGAGTGCTTGACACAGGCGTCATATATATAACTCACGGCGAAAACCAGCTTGAGCAAGCAAAGAAAAAGGTATCGTCGCTCATATCGAAATACGGCGTTGAGTGCATTTCGATAGGCAACGGTACCGCAAGCAAGGAAACGGAAATGTTCGTTTCCGACCTGCTCCGCACAACGGGTTCAAAGGCACTTTATATGGTCGTTTCCGAAGCGGGAGCCTCCGTATATTCCGCAAGCAAGCTTGCTGCGGAAGAATTCCCGGATTATGACCTTACCCTCCGTAGTGCGATAAGCATTGCGCGAAGACTTCAGGATCCGCTTGCCGAGCTTGTAAAAATAGATCCGAAATCTATCGGCGTAGGTCAGTATCAGCACGATATGCCGCCGAAGCAGCTTGCCGAAGCGCTTGATTTTGTCGTTGAAAACTGCGTAAACAGCGTCGGCGTCGATCTCAACACGGCGTCTGTTTCTCTGCTTTCAAGAGTATCGGGAATAAGCTCGGCAATAGCCAAAAACATCGTCGCTTACAGAGAAGAAAACGGCGCGCTGAAAAGCCGCGCCGAGCTTAAAAAGGTTCCGAAGCTCGGTCCGAAAGCCTTTGAACAGGCGGCAGGATTTTTACGCATAACAGACGGTAAGGAGCCTCTTGACGGCACCGCCGTTCACCCGGAAAGCTATCCCGCGGCAAAGGCGCTTCTTAAAACGCTCGGCTTCTGCGAGGAAGATATCACAAAGGGCAACCTCGCATCGCTTCGCGACAATGCGGAAAAGGCAGGTCTGCCCGCACTTGCCGAAAAACTCGGCATAGGCGTTCCCACCCTTTCCGACGTGATAGACGAGCTTATGAAGCCGGGCAGAGATCCCCGCGACGAACTTCCTCCGCCGCTTCTCCGCTCCGATGTGCTTGAAATGAAAGACTTAAAGCCCGGAATGGAAATAGTCGGCACGGTAAGAAACGTTATTGACTTCGGTGCGTTTGTCGATATCGGCGTTCATCAGGACGGTCTTGTTCACATTTCGCAGATAAGCAAAAACTTTATAAAGCACCCGAGCGACGTTCTAAAAACAGGGGACATCGTAAAGGTTTGGGTAATCTCCGTTGACGAAGCCAAAAAGCGCATCGCTCTTACAATGATAGAACCGAAAAAGAAAGACGAATAAAACGCAAAGCGGCAGGGGATTCTCCCCTGCCGCTTTTATCAATTCACCGTGACGGTTATCTCCGCCGTTTTTCCGCCAAAGCTTATCGTTACTGTTCCGTTTTTCGAAAAATCGTATTGCAGACTTGCCTGATCTTCCGTAAGAACGGTAACCTCAAAGCCTTTGCCGACGTAGACCGCGCCGTAGCCTGAAAAATCAAACCTTTCGTCTTTTGAATACGTGCTTTTCGCACCGCGCTTCGGCACAAAATACAGCTCGTCCGTCCCGGCTCCGACACAAATCAGTCCTTTCCCGAGCGCGCTCTGCTGAACGGAAGAGTTTTTCCCCTCGCACATAATTACGGCGTTTTCGGCGATGTTTTCAAAATTTCCCGCTCCTGTCTTTGCGCTTTTTGCCCCGCAATAGATTACCGAGAGTTTCGGACAATCTTTTATCGCGTCATCCTCTATAAGCTTTATATCGCTGTGCATAAGAAGCTTTTCAATAAGCGGATGCACTACCGCACCGGAAGCTATCATTGTCACGGAAAATGTTCTTTCTCCGTCGCTGACAGCCGTAGGAACGACAAAGCTTCCGTCCGAAAGATTGTCCGGCAGTTTTATCAAAGCCGCCGTACCGGAGGCTCTGTCAAGCGAATATTCCGCACCGTCCTCATCCATAGTTCCGGAAAGAAGCACGATGTGATCGGCATACGCCGTTGCGTCCGAAGTATATTTATCGTATGATATTTTTATCTTTCTTTCGCCGGGGACGGAAAGATCGCAAAATATTTCAAAGTCGGTAACGATTCCGAAATATACATTTGTATAAAGCAGAACTTCCGCATCGCTGCACGATATTTCATCTCCGAGCGAAAACTCGCTTCTGTATTTCAGAACAGTTATGCCGTCTTCGGATATGATCTGTCCCTTGCCGCCCTCTTTCTTTGCGTTGTACATCGCAATAGAAGTCTTGCCCGAATATATAACGCAGTCATCCGAACCTTTTATAATACCTTCTCCCGCCTGACAATCCGTCGGGATCGCAAGTACGGAAAGCGACAGACAGTCCGAAAATGCGCCGTCGCCGATTTCCGAAAGCGATATTCCGCCTATCGCGCGGTCAAGCATAAGACATCCGGAAAATGCGCGTCTTCCTATATATTCAAGACTCTGCGGGAAAAGCATCTCTCTCAGCGCAACACAACCCTCAAACGCCTGATGTCCTATTCTTTTCACCCCTTCGGGCAGCGTCATTTGAATCAGTCTGCCGCAACCTGAGAAAAATCCGTCGGGTATCTCCGAGATTTTCTTCGGCAAAGAAACCTTTTCAAGCGACGTACAATCTCTGAAAACATATCCGGAAAGCTCCGCGCCGTCGCTTACAGAAGCGGTTTTAAGCAATGTGCAGCCACAAAGCGCCGCTTCTCCTACCGCAATATCGCCTATGCTTATGCCCGTTATTGTCTCGTTTTCGTAAAAAGCGTAGTCAGCTATTCCGCTTACGGGATATTCTTTTCCGCCGTGATTTATCTTCTTCGGAACGATAAAGTATCCAGCAACGGATCTGCCGTCCGAAAGCACGGCTTTACCGTTCTTTATTTCATATATCGCGCCTCTCGAATCTGCCATATTATCGTCAACCGTCGGAACGGAATCTCCCGAAACGCTGACGGTAACATAACATACATATCCTCCGCACGATATTTTTACGCGTTTTTCGCCTTCGGAATCAAATGCACAGTCAACTTCATATTCGGTTATTTCACGCGTTCCGCCGGCGTAAAGCTCTGCCGTGACGCTGACCGTGTCGCGGTCAAAATCATCACCCACGCCGTATATCTTTTCATATTTTATCTCGGCAGAAAGTCCCACGATCATCGTGTTATCAATTATAACGTCGTAAATTTTCTCTTCTCCGCGAAATGTTACAACAAAGCAAAATTTATTTTCCCCGTCTTCAAGGTCAAGCTCGTCGCCGTCGAAATATTCTTCCATACTTCTGTCGGTATAAAGTCGCGTACTTCCCTGCGACGCTTTTATATCCTCGTAAATATAAACAAAATCGGCATTATAAAAATGCGCGCGGATAGTATCTCCGTCGAGCATATAGCCCTCCGCAAGTATAAGCTCGGAAATGGGCGGATCCTCTTTTTTACACGAACAAAAAATCATTACGACAATTAGAAGCGCAAGAACAAAGGCTGTTATTCTTTTCACATCGATCCCTCCTTTGTTTACTTGATTATATTATACCTCTGCGCTGATGTTTAGTCAAGAGCAGTTTGTATCCGTTTATTTTATACGCAAGTATAATAAATAAAAAACTCCCGTCCGGCGGGAGTTTTTTATTTACATAGTTATATCCGCGAGCTCAAACGGCACGACCTTTTCAAGCTCTGAAAGCGGCGCTTCCATCTGATAGCCTATTTTACCGCCGCTGAAGCATATCGTGCTTTGGCTCTCGGCACTTTTGTCTATCACTGTGTGAAACAGCTTTTTCATTCCAACGGGAGAACAACCGCCGTGAATATATCCCGTAAGCGGCAGAAGCTCTTTTGATTTTATCATTTCCACCCACTTTTCTCCTACGGTCTTTGCCGCCTTTTTCAGGTCAAGCTCTTTGCACACGGGAACGACAAACACATAATTTTTTCCGCTTGAACCTACGGTTACAAGCGTCTTGAACACCTTGTCGGGGTCTTGTCCTATCGCGGCTGCGACGTCCTCTCCGGCAACAGCTCCGGACGCTGTATAGTCGTGAAATATATATGCAGCTTTTTTCTGCTCCATTATACGCATTGCATTTGTTTTTTCTATGCCGTGCGACATTTTTTCATCACTCCGTTTCTTTCACCGATATTATACAAACCACCGCTCAAAAAGTCAAGTGATTAAAACAAAAACGGCAGGCATTTTTCAAATGCCCGCCGTAATTTTTGTTTTTGATTACTTAACGATCTGAACGCTTGTAATGTGAGGGTTAACGCCGTTGTACCAATAAAGGAAGCCTTCAACGTCAATCTTGTCTCCGATTTTGAGGTTCTTTACAGCCTTGTAAACGTCTGTATCCGCACCGCAGAGATCGGACTCTACAAGGAACTGATATGTTTTGCCGTCAAGAGTTACGTTGAAGTAGAGGTCGTCGCCTTCTGCGCCTGTACCGTTCCACTTGTAGAGATATGCAACTTCCTTATCGTCAGCGTCTTTGGAAGCGGCTACTGTGAGTCCCTTGAATGAAACGAGCTGATTCTGAAGCTTGATAAGCTCTTCTTCATTTGCAAGAAGTGCCGTTGCGTCTTTTGCTTCTGCTACATAGTAACCGTCAAGAAGCTCTATCGTTGCGTCAGTGATCTCAACTTCGCCGGACCATACAGCCTTTACGCCGGAGATCTTTACTTTTTTACCTATTGTGTAGGTTGCGTAATCTTCAGCCGTGCAAGCGAGTCTGTAAACAAAGTATGCCCCGTCTGCATCCTGAAGATAAAGCGTTGTGTTGCCGTACTGCTCGGAGTATACCTGCTTAGCCTGAATGTAAGCTTCGATAACTACCTTTGAGTCAACATCAGCGCTGACATACTGATCGTACGTCATAACGCCAGCTGATTTGGATTCGTCTGCGCGATTTACCGTCGTTGTTGTTTCCTGCGTCGTGGTTCCGCTTGTTGTTCCGTTTGTTGTTGTACCGGCTGTTGTGGTTCCGTTTGTAGTCTCATTGTTTCCGGAGCCGCAGCTTGCAACAGTAAACGCAATTGCAAACGTAAACGCAAGAATCAAGCAAATTGCTACGATTTTTTTCATTGTTTTTCTCCTTTGAATAGTGTGTCTGTGCGATAGCAAAGACTTATTTAAGTATATCATAAAGTTCTTCAAAAATCAATAGTTAAAATGCATATTCTTCAATTTTTATAAAATTTTTATGCAAAATTAAAAAGATAAGCCTCAAATCGGAGGCTTATCTTTCATTTTTTCGTTTTTTTATAAATCCTATAATTGAAAACGTTATTATCAGCGTCCAAGCCGTGACAAATGCGGCAATAAGCACTACCGACGCCGTAGGAAGAGCGCCGAAATCCTTCTTTTCCGAATCGCCTATCTGGTCAAGCCTGTAAAGCGCATTTATTTTTTCGTAAAGTGCCGACATATACGTATCATCCACAGTTTCTTTCCGACGTGTGGACTTTGCAACTTCCTCAATAAGCTGTCCGGCTGCATTACGAAGCGATGTAGATCCGTTATACACGGGAGTGACAAATGTATTGTCTATATTTTCAAGCAAAATTTTTGAAGCCTTTATCTTCACGTCATAATACTCGTCGTTGTCCTCTCCCGCACGTGAAAGGTAATCCTTATATTCAGCCGAATTCTGCGCCGTAAGCGTCACAGGAACGTACCCCTCTGTTTCCGCATACGATATCTGAACTCCGTCTGTCAGCAGATACTGCACAAACAGCCATGAAGCAAGCACCTCCTGCGGGTCTTCCTTATTGAAAATACAAACCGAAGGTCCCTGCGATATCATCTGCGGATTTTCCGTATCGTACTGGGGAATCTCCATAACCGCCATTTCAAAATCAACCACTTTGTCATCGCTTATATCCATAAGCGGAGCATTGCTGCCCATCCATGTAGCGCCGGCGGTAGAGTCTATTGCAAATATACACTGCCCTGCATTGAGAAAATTACCGGGATAGCTCGATATGGAAAACGTTGAAAACGCACCGCTTTTAACGTGTTCCGCAACAGTGTAAAGAATATCCTTTGTTGTATCATTGAATATAAGCACGTCACCCGAATCGTCCGAGTAACCCGCGCCCATCTGACGAAGCAGCTGTATCATCATATTGTCGGTGGACTTGTATATGAAAGGTATCATAACCTTCTGACCGTTTACTTTATATGTTCCGTCCTCGTTTTTGTCGGTAGCCGCTTCGGAGACCTCCCATATAAAATCCCATGTCAGCTTTTCGGGCAGAGTGTAGCCGAGCGCCTCGACATATGTTTTGTTTATATAACACGCCTCTGTAGAACGCATATAAGGCAATGCGTAGCAACGACCGTCAAGGTAACATTCCGAAAGAAATTTCTGCACTATTTCGTCCTTTGAAGGCGAAGAAAATCTTACTTCGCTTCCGCCAAGCCCGTATTTTTTATCGGTGAGAAGGTCGTCAAGCGTTACGACCGTGTTTGAGCCCGAAATATACGTTGCAATGTGGTCGGGATACGTTATGCAGATGTTCGGCGTCGTTCCCGTCGATATATTGGTTATAACATCGTTATATATTTTGCCGTAATCCGTATAAAGTCTTATATTCACCTTTATGTTCGGATAAAGCGCTTCAAAATCGGCTATTGCTTTTTTATATATTTTTGTCTGAGTTTTGTTTGTATCGTTCTTTGCCCAAAAGGTTATCTCGTAGTCGCGCGAAGTGTCAAATCCGCTCGGCACTTTGAAAACCGCAGCACCTTTCGTACCGTGACATCCCGTAAATACCATAAGTGCGGATATGAGCAAAACAAACGCAAAGACAGCTGCGCAGATCCGTTTCATCCCTTTGTGCCTCCTCTCGAAACACCCGCCATTATCTTCTTGCGGAAAATGAGGAACAGTATTATCAGCGGCAGCGACACCGCAACGACAGCAGCCATCATTGCGGGAATGTTCTCTCTGCCGAAGCCGTTTTCCCTTATCTCCTGAATACCGTTTGAAACGAGGAAATAATTCGGATCGTCTGTTATGAGTCGCGGCCAGACGTACGAATTCCAGCACTCTATGACTTTAAGTATTATGACCGTGATAAGCGTCGGCTTGCATATGGGTATCATCACCTTGAAAAGATATTTGAGGTCGGAGGTGCCATCAACCTTTGCGGCGTAGTACAGCTCGTCGGGTACCTGAGCAAAATTTTCTTTAAGAAGATAAATATAGAACACCGAAGTTATCGACGGGAGGATAAGTCCCGTGAATGTATTGCGAAGTCCCATATTCGTTATCGTTACAAAGTTTGTTATTACAACAAGCTCGCTCGGAAGCATCATAAGCGAAAGGAACAGCGTAAAGGCTATGTTCTTTCCCTTGAAATTCAGTCTGGCAAAGGCAAACGCCGCAAGCGTTATTACGGCAAGCATAAGCGCCGTCGTTACCACCGTGAATATAAGCGTGTTGAGAAAATACTTTGCAAGCGGCACTTCGGTAAAAGCGTCAAGATAATTTTTAAGCGTTGGCGATGTTGTAAAAAACTTCGGAATATGCTCCGAGCTGTACGCTCCATAGCTTTTTACGGAGGTCAGCACCATCCAATAAAAAGGAAACAGCACGACTATTCCCCATACGGAAAGCAAAAAGTATATCAGGGCTTTGCGAACACCATCAAGCACTTTTGCCCGCTTTTCTATTTTTGAATAATTTACGGTATTGTTCATATCAGCCACCTTTACGAGTAGTGAACGTGCTTTTTGCTTACCATAAGGTTTATGCACGTTATTGTAAGCACTATTGCAAAAAGTATTATCGCTGCGGCTGACGCAAATGACGGATAACCGCCGCTGTCGCCGTAAAGCATATCGTAAATATATCCCACTATAGTGTTCATTCCTGCGGCATTGAGGTTTGTGCCGAACAATGCCACAGAATCACTGTAAACCTTGAATGCGCCGATAAAGCCCGTAACGACAAGGTAAAACAGAGATGGCGATATCATCGGCAGGGTTATTTTTGAAAACATTCTCCATCTTGATGCGCCGTCTATTTTTGCGGCGTTGTAATAGGTGTCGCTTACCGAGGCTATTGCGCTTGTAAGAATGAGTATCTTGAACGGCATTACTATCCAAATCGTATAGATACAAAGCACGAGCATTTTCGCCCAATGCGGACCGTCGATAAAATCGACCGAGCTTCCGCCGAAAAGATTTATAAGCAGATTCACGAGTCCGTCGGAATACGCGGTTTTTTTGAAAAGTATCATAAATACAAGTCCGACGGCAAGAGTATTTGTAACGTAAGGAAGAAAATATATAGTCTGGAACAGACTTCTCAGCTTTTTCACCGAGCTGAGCGCAAGCGATATAAGAAGCGCTGTTCCCGTTGAAAGCGGCACGGTTATTATCACAAGCACAAATGTGTTTTCAAGTGCCGCGAGAAAATACGGATCATGCAGAACATAGCGGTAATTATATATGCCCGTACCCGAAAACGACTGAGAAGCGAAATTGAAGCCCTCTTCAAACGAATAGACGAAAACATCCACAAGCGGGTACACCATAAACACGCCCAAAAGCAACGCCGCCGGCAAAAGATAAAGCCAGCCCTTAAGATTGTTCTTTTCCATTTTACACGCTCTCCGTCAAGGGAAAGTGTCCTTCCGTCAGGTTATGCGAAAAACACAAAACCTTCGCCTTATACGATTATTATATCATAAATCCGACAAATGTAAATAGAAAAACGGCACATTCGGCACATAAAACAAAAACAAACCGCTATTGCGGTTTGCTTTTGCGCTATATGTCCTTTTTTGTTTACGGTAAGGTCTCCGCTTTCAAAACAAGAGAGTATTATCGTATCGGTATTACCTGCTACCATGTCGGATTTTATTGACATCTCATCACCTTCAACGCTCACATCATACGCCGGGACACATCGCGTGTCAAAATATCTCGGCAAAAAAGTTGTAAATTTTTTAAAGGTTTATCAAAAGCAAAAGAGCGCCCGATGTCGGGTGCTCTTTTTTATTATAATTTTTCAATTATTGATTTCAGCCCGTAAAGTGAATCCGTGACTGCGTCAAAGCTCATATCTGTGGTGTTTGTTCTGCCTTTGCGATTGAACCACACTGTCTTGATGCCTGCATTTTTCCCGCCGCGCATATCTGACGTAAGACTGTCCCCTATTATCACGGTCTCATTCCCGGAAAAGGCGGGAATGGTTGCAAAACACGCTTCAAAGAAAGCTTTTTTCGGTTTTTCACATCCCACTTTTTCCGAAATGAAAATGCCGTCAAAATACTTTTCAAGTCCCGCGCTTGCAATTCTGCCTTCCTGCACCGAATACGTTCCGTTCGACACGAGATACAGTCGATATTTTCCGTAAAGCGATGAAAGCAGCTCCTTCGCCCCGTCGATAAAATAATGTCCCATGCCGAGATATTTTTCATAAATATCCGCCGTTTCCACAGGAGAAACGGTTATTCCGTACTCATCAAAAAGCTGACTGAACCTGCCGTATTTTACTTCATCGCGCGTTATTTCTTCTTTTTCAAGGCGCTTCCAGTGTTCTTCGTTTATCACACTGTAACGGGAAAGAAGCTCCTCCGTCGGGTTTATTCCCTTTTCGGTGAATGCAAGCGTCAGTGCGTTTTTTTCGGCTTTTCCGAAATCAAGAAGCGTATCGTCAAGGTCGAAAAGAACGTTTTTTATCATACTTCGGTTCTCCCGGCTATATCGTCGGCAACGAAAAGTCCCATAGCTCCCGCTTGAGAAAGTCCGCGCGTTATACCGCTGCAATCGCCTATGATGTATGCTCCGTCCATAACCTCAAAATTAGGCTTATGCTCGGGACGGATAGAGTAATATTTCGCCTCGCAGCCGTAAAGGAGCGTATCGTCGTTTGCCGTTCCGGGCGCAACTTTATCGAGCGCATAAATGGTATCTATTATATTTGTAAGTATTCTGTGCGGCATTACAAGCGAAATATCGCCGGGAGTGGCTTTCAGTGTGGGGATGACCGTGCTGTGACCGAGACGATGATCGTTTGTTCTTCTTCCGCGAACAAGATCTCCGAAACGCTGAACAAGTACGTTCCCGTTGCCTATACTGTTTGCAAGACGTGATATCGACTCTACAAATTCGGTGGGTTTGTTGAACGGCTCAGTAAAGTTGATGCTTGAAAGAATCGCGAAGTTGCAGTTGTCGGTCTTTTTGCTCTTATCCGAAAAGCTGTGACCGTTTGCCGTTATTATGCCGTTGTTGTTTTCGGCGCTTACTATACCGCCCTGATTGAAGCAGAACATTCTTGTCTTATCTTCGAATGTTTTTGTGCGGCAAAGAATTTTCGGCTCGTATATACGGCTTGAAAATTCACGCCAGATAGCGTCCTTCATCTCAACACGGACGCCTATGTCAACTGCGTTTGTTTTCATTTTGATGCCGAACTTATTGCAGAACTTTGAAACAAATCCCGCGCCGACGCGTCCTACGGCGATAATAAGCTTGGAAGCTTCTATGTCGGTGTCCTTGCCTGTGACTTGCCATTTGCCGTTTTCATATTCAACGTTTTCGATTTCCGTTCCTGAACGCATATCAACGCCGACATCGGCAAGATGCTTTATTATGTTTTTAAGTATGTTGAAGTTTCTGTCCGTACCGAGATGACGAACATCCATATCAAGCAGACGAAGATTGTTCTGAAGACATTTAAGCTTCAGATCTTCGTTTGAAAGAAACATCTCGGGATAGTCTCTTACGCCATTTACAACATCGGCAAAGCTTTCAAGCGTGCTGTCCACCTCGCGGATATATTTCATGGCTTTTGTTTCGCCAAGCTCGTCACCGAGAATACCACCGTATGCCGTGCCCACGTTGAGCTTACCGTCACTTCTTGCGCCGGCACCGCCGTAACCGTTTGTTATGGCGCATATACCGCAGTGAACGCAACCGCGTTCAGCCGAAGCAGGGCATTTTCTTCTTTCAAGCGTCTGACCTTTTTCAACTATAACAACGCTTGTTTTGGGATCATGTACCTTGATTTTATGCGCAGCCATAAGTCCTCCTATGCCTGCGCCTATTATACATACATCAAATTTTTCCATCGGGAATCAACTCCTTAAAAGATATTTGGCAGCGTCACTGCCCTTGCGGTGTCAGTCCTCGTCGTCAAGTTCAAGGTCGCCGTTTGAAATAAGCTCAAACAATGTTTTTGCATAGTTGTTCACTATAACCGCTACGGCACATATCAATCCTATAAGACCGAGCGCGGCGGTTATCCATAAAGCACGTTTTTTGTTCATAGCAGTACCTCACTCTTCCTCTTTGTTTTTTTCTTCAAGACGTTTTATCTTGTGCGTTGTCGTTTTTATGAAATCGCTCTTGCGGATTATTATTTTCTTCACCGCTTTGTATGCGGCAAAGTGTGCATTCACCCCCGCCACAGCGGAAGATATTATTGCTTTTATCCTGTTTTCACGTTCCTCGTCCGTCATTTTATCGCCGGACTTTGAAAGTTCTTCGTCTATTGCGTCATTATCCGGAATTATCGAAGCCGTGACCGTCGTCACGCCGTTTTCCTCTTTGCCGAAAACAAAGCTTTCGGAAACATACTTGTTTGAATCAAGATAATATTCTATTTCCTCCGGAAAGACCTTCTTTCCGTTTTCAAGCACTATCATGCTCTTTATTCTGCCCATTATTTTATAGGCACCGTTTTCAAGACGCTTTGCAAGGTCGCCCGTGTAGAACCATCCGTCACGTATTACCTGTGCCGTAGCTTCGGGATTTTTGTAATATCCGAGCATTACATTCGGTCCCTTTATCGCAAGCTCGCCGACACCGTCCGCATTGGGCTCGACTATTTTCACCGAAACGCCGACGAGAGGATAGCCTATATCGTCTGCGCTCGTATAACCGTCGTGATGCATTATGCAAACAGGCGACGTTTCCGTAAGTCCGTATCCGACATATACACGGTATCCGAAGCTTTCGTATCCGTGATATGCTTCGGGCGAGAGCGACGCCGCTCCGCAAAGAATTCTGTTCAGTTTTCCGCCGAGCGAAGCGTTTACGGTAGCAAACACTTTTCTCTGTGAGGAAGCCTTTCCAACCAATTTAGAAAGCGAACGCTGAACGGCAAGCACGGCTTTACCGCCTTTCATCTTGGCATATTTTTTTACGATCATCGAGTAGAGCTTTTCCAGAAGCACCGGAACGGCAACAAATACTGTCGGCTTGAAAAGCACGAAATCCGCCTGAAGCTGACGCAGTGAATTGTTGTACGCTATGCTCGCTCCGGAATAAAAGAACGAAAGAAAGCCTGCCATGCATTCGTATGTGTGGTGAAGCGGCAGAACCGAAAGCGTCCTGTCATACGGATAGACAGCTGTTCTTCTTGCAACATGCACTATATTGGAGCAAATATTGTACTGTGAAAGCATAACGCCCTTTGAAACACCTGTAGTTCCGGATGTGTATATCAGTATTCCGAGCGAATACGGATTAATCTTATGCTGCTCATATGCTCTGTCGCCTTCATCACGGAGCTTTTTGCCCTCCGCTATATACAAAGGCATATCCGCCGACGAAAGCTTTATCACATCGTCGTCGATGCCGTCAAGCTTTTCCGCCTGTTCGGGCGTAAACACAATCGCCGCCGTCTCCGAGTCTTTCACAAGATATTTTATATCCTCTGCGCTCAGATCCTTGTCGAGCGGGACTATTATTCCCACTCCGGCGCACACCGTAAGATAGGTAAGTGCCCATTCGTAGCAGTTCTTTCCCAAAACTGCTATCTTCTTTCCTTCAAGGCCGAGAGAACGCAGATATGATGCAAATGCTTTTATATTGTCATAAACCTCGCCGTAAGTTACCTCGCGCACTCCGTCGCCTTCTCTGAAAACAAATGCAGTGTTTCCGGAAAAGTTTTCGCAGCTTCCGTCGCAAAGCTCGCGGATGCTCGATATCTCGCGCACGTTATACACGAAATTATTCAAGTTGTTTTTGTTCATTTTTTATCTCCGAAAAAATTTTTTCTTCGGGTTTTTATCCGGAACATCGTCCGCATAAAAACCGTTATTATTATCTCATAAAAATTTCTTTTTTACAATAGTAATAATGACTAAAAACAAATATATCGAATAACTATTGCAAAAATCAGCGAACAATAGTAAAATATTTGTATCATTTTATTTAAGGAACAAAAATCAGATGAAACAGGAAAGAGAATATCCGCAATTTACGGTGACAAAAAAAGCGGAAACTTCAATAAAAGCGGGACATCCGTGGGTGTACGGAGAAGAAATAACCTCAGGCGCGGAAGTTGAAAACGGTGCGGCTGTTGACGTTGTTTCGTCAAAAGGCTCATATCTCGGCACCGGAATATACAGCGAAAAGAGCAAGATTAAAGTACGGCTTCTGACAAGGAACGCAAACGACCGCCTTGACGAAGCGTTTTTCATACGCCGTATATCGTATGCGCTCGATTACAGAGTCACCGTTATGGGCGATGATATTTCCGCCTGCCGCCTTATTTTCGGCGAAGCGGACGGTATTCCGGGTCTGACCGTCGATTATTATGACGGAATTCTCTCCGTTCAGGTGCTGTCGTACGGTATAGAACAGCGAAAACATATGATATTCCGCATACTCGCAAGCGAGCTTCTGCGGCGGAACATGAAATTTTCCGGAATATTTCAGCGCAACGACGTAGCCATAAGAACGCTTGAAGGACTTCCCGAATACAAGGGCTGGTACGAAAGCGACTTTGCTCCGCACGTTCCGTCGCCCGTAACGGAGATAACCGAAAACGGAATAATATACAAGGTGGACGTTGAAAACGGTCAGAAAACGGGCTTTTTCCTTGATCAGAAATATAATCGGCTCGCAGTAGCAAAAATAGCGCGCGGCAAAAAAGTACTTGATTGTTTCACCCATACAGGCTCGTTTGCGCTGAATGCAGCTATGGGCGGCGCGGCTCATGTCACGGCAGTGGATGTTTCGTCTCAGGCAGTTGAAATGGCAAAAGCCAACGCTGTAAGAAACGGACTCGACGGCAAAATGGATTTCGTCTGCACCGATGTTTTTGACCTTCTGCCCTCGCTTTGTGAGCAACACGCCGATTACGATATGATAATTCTCGATCCGCCTGCATTCACAAAAAGCCGAAAGACAATATCAGGTGCCGAGCGCGGATACAAGGAAATAAACTATCGCGCAATGAAGCTACTCCCTCGCGGCGGCTATCTTGCCACTTGCTCATGCTCGCACTTTATGGACAATCGTCTGTTTGTCAGAATGCTTGAAAGCGCAGCGACCGATGCCGACGTTTCGCTCAAACTCATAGAAGCGCGCAGACAATCGCCCGATCATCCCACCCTGCTTTCCGTTCCGGAAACGGATTATCTGAAATTCTATCTTTTCCAAGTAATATAAGGAGTTCAAAATGATAAGCACACACGCCGAAAAAGCCGCAGAGCTTTTCAAAGCCGGATACAACTGCTCGCAATCTGTCGCTGCCGCTTTCTGCGACGTGACAAAAACAGATGAAAAAACAATGCTCGCCACAGCCGCTCCTTTCGGCGGAGGTTTCGGGCGAAATCGCGAGGTCTGCGGTGCGATAAGCGGCGGATGCCTTGTTTTAGGTCTGCTTTACGGTTATACCGATCCATCCGACAAAACCGCAAAATCGGAGCATTATGCTCTGGTACGTGACTTTATGGCGCGTTTTTCGGTGCGTTTCGGCTCGGTCATCTGTCGCGAGCTTCTCGGCGGAGCGACGGCGGGAGGAGAGCCCGCAGAGCGCAACGCCGCGTTTTACGAAAGCCGTCCGTGTTTCAAACTGGTATTCTCCGCAGCGGAAATCATCGACGAAATAATAAATGAAAAGGGCGTATGATCATAGCCCGAAAAAGCGAAAGCAGAGCCGCACATGATACTGTGCGGCTCTGCTTATACTTTTGTATAAATCATTGCCTCGGTCCGAAAATCGCAGTTCCCGTGCGGATAATGTCCGCTCCTTCGGCAAGTGCTTCGCGATAGCTCCCGCTCATTCCCATCGAAAGAATCGGCTCTTCGCCGAAAAAGCGTATGTTCTCGTCGCGGAGCTTTTTCATAAGCGCAAAGTAACCGCGTTTTTCCTCGCTTATGTCGGTCACGGGAGTTACCGCCATAAGCCCTCTCAGCCTGAGATTTTCAAAGCCCGATATTTTTTCAAGCGCTTGCGTAAGCTCCTCCGGCATAAAACCGCCCTTCTGCGGTTCTCTGCCCGTATTCACTTCGCACAGAACGTCGGTAACGACTCCCGCCTTTGCCGAACGCTTGTCTATCTCTTCGGCAAGTGAAACGGAATCCACGCTTTCTATCATCGCAACTTTGCCCACAAGATATTTAACCTTGTTTTTCTGAAGTGTTCCGATAAAATGCACCTCTGCGCCCGAAAGATAAGGCTCATGTTCAAGAAATTCCTGTACGCGGTTCTCCCCCACAAGCGTCACCCCGCACGAGTTTATTGCATACGATATCTCCTCCGGCGCACGGTTTTTTATCACTGCGCAAAGCCGCGCATGCGGATAATTTTTCATCTCGGTGCGAAGCTTTTCTATATTATTTTTAATAGTTTCAAAATTGGTCATTTCAGCCCACTATCTTTCCTTCATACAGGTTTGTATCATCAAGAATAATAAGATCGTTCAAAGCAATAGGCGTAATATCGGAGTTTACCTTTCCGTCAACAAGATAACTGCCATCCTGTTCTTTCAGTATATTTACGGCACGGGCTCTCGCTATTCCCTTTTTGAATATGTAAACGCAGGTCTGTCCGTCTATAACTCTCACAGCCGAAGAAGGAACCCGCAGTCCCCTGCACGTTTCGCGCAGAACCTTCATCTGCTGGAATCTCGTCATATCGAATCCCGACGGGATGTAAGATGAGAAAAAGCAAAGCACCGCCTCACCTTTTTCATAATTTATACTTTTGTATTCCAACTTCAGCGTCATCTCATCGGAGCAGGAGTTTCCTACAAAGCTGCATTTGTAATTGCTGTCGGCATAAAACCCTTCGGCTTTTTCTATTGTCGTTTTGCATATGAAATACCAACGGAAATCAGTTACAAGCGAGCCTACGGAGTTTGAATACGATGTCTTGTTTACCGATGTTATTTCATCAAAGTTTTCGGTTGTTACGGTCATCGCAAGCGAGGAAGAAAGCTTGCCTTCGTATCCGTCGCAGTATGAAAAATAATATCCGGAAGTCTCGGTGATAACGCTTGTGCTTATTCCGCCGAGAGAAGATATTATTCCCGCTCTTTCGGTTTTAAGCGCCGCAATCTCGGATGAAAAATCCGTTTTTCCGTTTGCAGCAAGCTCGCGACAGTTCATCAGCACCGAAAGCTCTTCCTTGTGAGCGTTCACCCATATGAGCTCTCCTCTCGCAGTTTTTGCCGATATTTCAAGTCTGAGCGCGGCTATTTTCGCATCAAAACTTTCAACTGTAACGCTTTCGCCTACGGTGCTTTTATCAAGAACCGATATAAGCGAATTTATCGTTTTCAGGCGTTCCTCCGCCTCCTCCGAATCTACCTTGTATACATCGGCAACGTTTGCTCCTACGGCCACCTTTTCACCGTCGGAAAAATGGCGGTCTACCGTTCCGACGCTACCCGAAAGAAGAACCGCATCGTCTTTGAAAATGTATCCGGAGAAAACCTCTGTGTCATAAAAATCCGTATAGGTAACAACGTAAAGAGATGTTTTCGGTTTGAACGCAGACACTATGTGATATATTATGTAGATTACGGCGATAAGCGACAACACCGCCGAAATTATTATTCTGCGCTTGAATTTCACATCACGCTTTTCTGCGCCGTCCATCGCTTTCGCCTCCTTTATTCTTTGATAAGCTTTTCCGCCGCGCCGACAGTGCTTTCAAAATCTCCGAGCTTGTCCGGATACAACCAATTGACGGATTTGTTTCTTCTCAGCCATGTCAGCTGTCTTTTTGCGTAACGCCGTGTTCCTAGCTTGATTTTTTCCACCGCCGCTTCAAGCGTATCGATTCCCCGGATATAATCGAGCATTTCCTTATAGCCTATCGCCTGACCGGCAGTCGTGTCCGGATAAAGGCATCCGCTTGCGTAAAGCTCTCTCACTTCATTCTCAAGCCCCGCCGATATCATAGCATCAACGCGGCTGTTTATACGGCTGTATAATATTTCTCTGTCGGCATAATCAAGCGCAATTATTACGCTGTCATAAGGAGAATTTGATATTGCAAGTCTGTCGTGTTCGGTTTTGGTCTTTCCTGTAAGTAAATATATTTCAATCGCGCGGACAACCCTGCGCACATTGTTTTTGTGTATCGTTTCCGCCGCCGAAGGATCAATTTCCCTCAATCTTTCGTGGAGAGCATCCACACCGTTTTCTTCCGCAAAACGAAAAAGCCCTTCTCTGAGTTTATCGTCGCTTTCCATCTCACCGAAATCAAGCCTGCCGAGAACGCTGTCAAGATACAGTCCCGTTCCGCCGCAAAGCACGGCTCTTTTGCCGCGCGAGCGTATATCCGCAATTGCCTCGTGTGCACACTTTGCAAAGTCTGCCGCAGAAAAGCTTTCGCTTGGATCGCATATATCTATCAAATGATGCCGCACCTCCGCCTGTTCGGCTTTCGACGGCTTTGCCGTTCCTATATCGAGTCCGCGATATATCTGCATTGAATCAAAAGAGACAAGCTCTCCGTTAAGTCTTTTGCAAAGCTCAAGGGCAAGCGCACTCTTCCCCGAAGCGGTAGGGCCGGCTATGGCTATAATTTTATCGTTCATATCAGAATCCCGTTTTTGCTTGTGTGATAATGATTTTCAGATTTATACTTTTGTATATCATTGCACTGTTTATTTAATCAGCATAGCGTCGCCGAAGGAAAAGAATCTGTACTTTTCCTTTACGGCTTCTTCATAGGCACGCATTATAAAGTCTCTTCCCGCAAGTGCGGAAACAAGCATTACAAGCGTGCTTTCCGGCAAATGAAAATTGGTTATCAGCGCGTCAGTTGCCTTGAATTTGTAGCCGGGATAAATAAATATTCCCGTGTCATCGCACATAGGATGAACTATTCCGTCATCGGTAGATGCGCTTTCAAGCGTTCGGCACGATGTCGTTCCGCAGGCGATGATGCGCCCGCCTGCCGCGCGTGCGGAATTTATTATGTTTGCACTTTCCTCCGTAACGGTGAAAAACTCGCTGTGCATAATGTGATCTTTTATGCTCTCGGCTTTAACGGGTCTGAATGTACCAAGCCCGACGTGAAGCATTACCGGTGCGATTTTTACGCCCATACCACGAATTTTGCAGAGAAGCTCGTCAGTGAAATGAAGTCCCGCCGTAGGTGCCGCTGCCGAACCCTCCTCTTTGGCATAAACCGTCTGATAATCGTCGTTATTTTTCAGTTCCTCCGTTATATACGGCGGAAGCGGCATTTTGCCTATCTTATCGAGTATGGAAAACAGCGATTCACCGCCCGTGCGGTCATAGTCGAACGTCACAATGCGGTTTCCGTCCTCTATTATCTCATCTATCGTTGCGGTAAGAAGTCCATCTCCGAACGTAACCTTTGTACCTTCTCTCAGCCTTCTTCCGGGACGGACAAGCACCTCCCATCGATCGAGCGACTTCTGGCGAAGCAACAAAAACTCGCAAGCCGCGCCGCCTTCACTGCATTTTTTTCCGTAAATGCGAGCCGGAATAACCTTTGAATCGTTTATCACAAGCACGTCGCCGGGATGCAGGTATTCAACTATATCGCGGAATATTCTATGTTCCGTCGTCTGATTTTCTCTGTCAAGCACAAGCAAACGCGCCGCATCTCGCGGCTCGCACGGGTGCTGAGCTATAAGCTCCTGCGGAAGATCAAAATTGAAGTCCGATGTTTTAAGTTCTGTTTTTGAAAGGTCGTTTTTAATCATTTTGCATTTCCTTATACTCTTGTATAATATTCAAAAATCAAAGTCCTGCCTCGATTTTTTCAATTGCGTCGGCTATTGCGCCGTCTTTTGCGTGGCAAAGTCTGACGCTGCAAAGCTTCTTTATCTCGTCCGTCGCGTTTTCGGGACACATCGCAACGTCGGCAACGCGGAGCATATCCGCATCATTGTCAAAATCGCCGACGCAGTAAAGCTTTGCGTTCGGATTTGTTTTTCTCGCTTCGCTCATTATGAATTTGAGTTGAGTCGCTTTGCTTATTCCCTTAGGCATAAGCTCTGTAAGCCAGATGTATGAACGGGTGTAGTCATACATCGGAAATTCTTTTTTTATAATGTCAAACGTATTGCTGAGTATCTGCGGTTCGGAAACGAACACGGCTTTGAAATAATCGTTTCCGCAGAGCTCGTCAAAATCAATTGCGGTTGCAAACTGCGTCTGACCGTTTTTTTCAAGACTTTCTTTCATTGCGATATCGTTTTTATCGTACAAAAAACCTCTTCGGCATGACACCCGAAAGCCTATCTTGTCTCCTGCAAGCTCGCGCACACGCCTGAAAAGCGGAATAAGGTGCTCGGACTCAAGATAGTGTGCGTTTTTTATTTCGTGCGTTACGATATCGTAGCAAAACGTGCCGTTACAAAGCACGCACGGCGTATTGACATATTCCTCTATCGACGGGATAACGCTGTAAATATCAATATGATTTCGCCCCGAAGAAAAAGTAAAGTGTCCGCCGTTTTCAATAAAATATTTTATTTTTTCAAGATTTACCGTCGGAAAAGGCGCTCCGTGAAAGATAAACGTTCCGTCTATATCCGACGCAAGAATGATATTTTCAAATTTTTTCACAGCATTTGTTCTCCGTTCTTTCGCAGCGCCGTAAGTACAGCCGAAAAATCATCCGGCAAAGGGCATGAAAAGTGCATTTTTTCTTTCGTCACAGGATGTATAAGCTCCAGCTCCTTTGCGTGCAGACATTGACCGGATATAAGCTTGCCGTATTTTCGCTCGGCGGGATTTTTCTCCTGACCGTAAAGCGGGTCACCGAGAAGAGGATGTCCTATGCTTTGCATGTGCACCCTTATCTGATGAGTTCTTCCCGTTTCAAGCGAGCATGTGACATAGCAAAGTCCGGCATCAAAATTTTCTATCGGCGTGATGTGCGTTATAGCTTCCCTGCCGCCCGCGACTATCGCCATCTTCTTTCTGTCAGACGGATTTCTTCCAATGGGTTTGTCCACAGTTCTTGCCTCATCGATCCTTCCGAGCGCGATCGCGTGATATATTCTTGAAATGCTGTGCGTTTTGAGCTGCTCCGAAAGAAAAAGATGTGCCGCATCGTTTTTTGCGACAACGAGTAATCCGCTCGTGTCTTTATCTATCCGGTGCACTATTCCCGGACGCAACACTCCGCCGATTCCGGAAAGAGAATCTCCGCAATGGTACAGCAGTGCCGAAACAAGCGTCCCGCTGTAATTGCCCGCCGCAGGATGAACAACCATCCCTCGGGGTTTGTTTACCACAATTATGTCGGAATCCTCATAAACAATGTCAAGCGGAATATCCTCCGCCTCAGCTATACAGCTTTTCATCGGCGGATATTCTATTTCAACCGTATCGCCGGCTTTAAGCTTTAAGTTCTTGTCGGCACTTTTTCCACCAACCGTAACATATCCGTCAGAAATAAGCTTTTGCGCATACGAGCGCGTAAGCTCTTCGTTTTCGGACAAGAAAACGTCGAGCCGTACACCTGCGGTATCCGGTCCGACGTTAAGCTTCGTCATTCTTTGTTTCCTCCACCTTAGTCTTTGCCTTTTCGCCTTCGAAAAACGTCTTGTCGATAAACACAAGGTATATAAACATTAAAGCAACGCCGACTGTGGCGCAGCAATCCGCTATGTTGAATCTCGGGAACCCGCCCGGTCCGAAAATAAAGTCAAGAAACGGCAGATATATAAAATCTATAACGTAGCCGAGAAATACGCGATCTATCATATTGCCTATCGCGCCGCCGATTATAAGCGAAAGCGAAAATCCGAAGAGAAAATGCAGCTTTCTGTATTTGTAAAGTATTATAGGCAGAACAATTATAGCTATCGCAGTTATAGTCATGAACACCCAGCGGTGATTGCTGAGCATTCCCCATGCGGCACCTTCGTTTCTTACATATTCAAGTTCAAGTACGTTTTTTATAATTACCCGACTTTCGTAAAGTTCCATTCCGCCCGCCACAAGACGTTTCGTCACAAAATCAAGCAGAACGGATACAACTATTACAATTATCCATAAAAGCATTTCAAAGCTCCTTAAAATCAGTGCGTATCAGAAAGTGTTCCGCAGTCCGAATCAAAGTCAAAACTCATCTGAACGCCCGTTTCCTTCGGAATATTTATAACTCCGGGCGTTTCGTATTCGTCTATAAGGCTTATAACGGCAGACTTCTTTGAGCGCTTTCCGCTCTTCTTTTTCGGTTTTTGCGGTTGCTTTTCCACAGGCTTTTCTTCCTCCGACGCATCGGTTACAAGCTTGGGCTGAGAATCGAAAACCATCGTTTCCGAAAGCGCCTTTTCCTCCGGCTCATTCCCTGCGTCGGTTTCATCCGCTCCGACGTCAAATCCGCCGATATTTATTCCGAACTCTGCCGAAACATCGCGGTTCATTGCGGATACGACCTTTTCCACATATTGCTGAGGGGTAAGATCTTCTTCGTATTCAAACACGGGAGAAAGCTGCTCTATAAGCTCTATGTGAAGTCTGTATCTTTCAAAAAGCTCATTTTTGAAAACAAGTATGCTCTCCTGCATTGATGAAAGCGCCAACTTGTGAGCTTCGGTCTTGTCGCGGAAGCTCCGAAGAATTTTATCACAGCTGCGCTTTATTGAAGCCAGAATCGCGTCAGAGCGTTCGTATGCGTCGGCAACAATCTTATCTGCGGCTGCACGGGCGGTGTCGAGCGTTTTCTTTACTTTTTCCTCTTCGCCCGTTATGTCGGAAAGCTTGTCGTTCGCTTCGGAAAGCTTATGTTCAAGCTCGGCATAGTCCCTGTAAAGCGCGTTATAATTCTCTGTCAGCGCGTTTATATAGCTGTCCACCTCCGACGGATCGTAACCGCGGAACACCTTCTGGAAGCTGCGCTTTATTTCATCCTTTTGTGATTGCGGAGTCATGATGTATGCCCTTTCGGTTCAGTTTTGCGGCGGCTCCTGCCGCCATTCCTGTCAAGATAAAACTTGACGGGGCGGAAATCGCCCCGTCCGTTTGTGTCCGGTTATGTTAAATCAATAAAGTGTGTCGCCCGAGAACTGTGCCGGCTGAGCAACAGACTGTGTATCCGTGCTGACAGCAGGGGCTTCGGAAGAGGAGGAAGTCCTCATCTGATCGCCCGAAACATCAACATTGTTGGGTGTTATAACGAATGTATTGTTTGCAACTCTCTTGAGCTGACCGCCGATAGAATATGCAACGCCGGAAAGGAAGTCAAGAATTCTTCTTGCGGTTTCCTTGTTTGTAGCTTCAAGATTGAGCACTACCGTGCGATTGTTGAGAAGATGATCTGCGATCTGTCTCGAGTTGATGAATGTATCGGGTCTTACAACCTTAAGCTCGATAGAAGCAGCATTTATGCTCATACCGCGATTTACGGGACGTGCGGGAACGGCACTGTCATCATATGTCGCACCCATGTCCTCGTCTTCGTAAGCGTTGTTTGCGTCGTCACCGTTCACCATTGATCTGATCTTGTCGAATAATCCCATTTTATACCTCCGAAATATGTAATTACATTTTTGTTTTCACTTCAAAGCGTGAGTATTTCCCCTATACCTCCGCTGATAATATATTATAACATACTATAAATATAATTTGCAATCGGTTTTTGATAAAAATTTTATATTTTTTAAGTATAAATAATATATTTCAGTGATTATTACCCACCTGCGGAAATTTCCTCCCCGAAAAACAAAAAAGCGTCGGCTTGTGCCGACGCTTTTTTCGTTATGTTTTAGAAAACAGTTCTCAGAAGCGAGGCAGTCATATCGCCACCGCCACCGCCTCCGCCTGGTATTACTCCGGTTATTATTCCGGCGACTGCAAGTATCATACAAACAACATAAACTATGACCATAAGAATAAACATGCAGAAGTATGAGCGTGCAAAGTTTCTGCGGTTTATGTTTTTATCGCTGAAAGAATAAATTATAAGAAAAATAAAGCCTAAGAGCGGTATGGAAAAAAGTATTGTATAGCCGAAGTAAGCCCACATTCCGAGCGGACGGTATTTTTCGGGTAGCATATCCTGTGTGATGTTTTTATTGTCCATATTTTCCTCCTACGATTATTTTTTTCGGTTGATTTATTTTGTGCCGAAGAGTCTGTCTCCGGCGTCGCCGAGTCCGGGGATGATGTAAGCGTGATCATTGAGTCTTTCGTCTACCGCAGCTGTGTAAATATCAACGTCGGGATGCGCATCCTGAACCCTTTTGATACCCTCGGGTGCGGAAACAAGACACTCAAAACGAATATTTGTACAGCCGTGATTTTTCAGCATTGTGATAGCGTCCGCAGCGCTTCCGCCCGTTGCAAGCATGGGATCCACAACGATGACTATTCTCTCGCCGATATCCGTGGGAAGCTTGCAGTAATATTCATGAGGCTCATGCGTATCGGGATCGCGGTAAAGACCGATGTGACCTACCTTTGCGACAGGTACAAGATCGAGCAGACCGTCAACCATTCCGAGACCTGCGCGGAGTATGGGCACGATAGCGATTTTCTTTCCCGAAATGACCTTTGCCGTCATTTTCTGAATAGGCGTTTCGATCTCAATATCTTCAAGGGGAAGGTCGCGTGTTACCTCGTAACCCATAAGCATTGAGATTTCCTTAAGAAGCTGGCGGAAGTCCTTCGGACCGGTTTCCGTCTTTCTCATGTGTGTCAGCTTGTGCTGAATAAGCGGGTGATTGATTACATGAAGTTCGCTCATTTTTTCATCTCCTGACCTTTCCGTTTTACGGAAATTTTATTTTCACGTTATATTATAAAACAAAAGCGCGTTTTATGCAATAGCAAAAACGCACCTTTTTTCATTGATTATTCAAATATTTTTTAGGAAAGGTATCTTATCCTTATCAAGCTCTATCGTTTTTCCGCGCAGATTTTCAAGCGGAGCGCTCACGTCGCTGCCGAAAACTGCTTTGTATGCACAGAGCGCCTGACGATATATTCCCTTTTTTCTGTCCGATTCGTTTTCGGCATATTTGCCGTCGCCTATAAGCGGATGTCCTATGCTTGCCATATGAGCGCGTATCTGATGAGTTCTTCCCGTTACAAGCTCAACTTCAAGCAAAGCATTTTTGCCTTCAACGCTTATAACGCGATATTTGGTTATTATCTCTTTTGCGTTGCCCGATTTAGGCTTTTTTTCAAAAACGCGGACAGTATTTTTTTCACTGTCCTTTATCAGATATCCGTGCAACGTATCTTCCCGTTTTTCGGGTACGCCGTGAACAAGGCAAAGATAATATTTGTCTATTCTGCGTTCTTTTACGGCTTCGTTCATCGCACGCAGAGCCGCCGCATTTTTGGCAGCGAAAACTATCCCGCAGGTGTTGCGGTCTATCCTGTTGCAAAGCGCCGGAGCAAAGGAATTTTCTTTTTCTGCGTCATATTCGCCCTTCTGCCACAGATAAGCCTTTATCTGCTCAACAAGAGTGTTCTGCTCGCCTTCCTCGTCACTGTGGCAAAGAAGTCCGACGGGCTTGTTTGCCGCGATTATGTTTTCATCCTCGTACACAATACCGAAAACAGGCTTTATTTTTTTATAAAAGTCGTCGCTTTCCGCAGAGAAAAATTCCTCGCTTATGAAAAGCAAAAGCTCGTCTCCTTCGCACAACACCTGACCTATTTCGGCGCGCTTGCGATTGACCTTTATCTTCTTTGTTCTGATAAATTTATACATAAGCGATTTCGGAAGCAAAGGAAGTGCCTTTGAAAGAAACTTATCAAGCCTTTGCCCTGCGTCATTTTTGTTTACGGTTATAATTCTCATTTATATGTCCTCTTCTGCAAGCTCCGCCTCGGCATATCCGTTTTTATAGGCGACAGCTATACATTTTACTGTTTTTCCGTGCAGTTCTTTTTTCGTTTTTATCATCACGTCAAGCATATTCTGCGCATGACCGAAAAGATATTCTCCCCTGCGTTCTTCGACAAGCACCGAAAGTTCCGTCCTGTTTTTTATATATTTTGTATATACTTTTTCGGAAAGAGCTTCGCCGAGCCGCGCAAGCTCGCCCGCCCTGCGGCTCTTTACGTCGGGAGATATTTTATCTGTCATTTTTTCGGATTCCGTTCCCGCTCTGTCCGAATACGGGAATATGTGAATATGATAAAGCCCTATATCCTCCGCAAGTCGGCAGGTATCCTCAAAATCTTTCTCGCTTTCTCCGGGAAAACCTACTATTATATCGGCGGAAAACTCCGCATCCGGAAAAGCGTTTTTTATCAAAAGGGCGGAACGTCTCACCATATCGGGATTGTACTTGCGACGCATTTTTTTCAGCACTTCCGCACTTCCGCTCTGAAGTGAAAGATGAAACGACGGCAAAAATTCTTTATGCGATTTAAGCGAATTTATAAGCTCCTCCGTCAGCACGGACGGTTCGAGCGAAGCAAGCCTTACCCGTTCGGCGCCGCCCTTGCACGCTGCCGCTACCGCATCCGACAAAGTATAATCCTTTCCGTCTCTTCCGTATGAAGCAACCTCTATCCCCGTCAGAACTATCTCGCGGCACCCGCTGCGGACAAGCGCCTCTGCTTCCGCTTCTATCTCCGAAGGATCGCGCGAAACCACGCTGCCTCTTGCCCTGCGTATTATGCAATAAGCGCAGTGATTATCGCACCCGTCCTCAATTTTAAGATAAGCCCTTTCGCCGGAAAACGAACTCATAAACATTTTTTCAAGCGGCATATCGGAAAGATCTCCAACCGCTATTTTTCTTTCCGACAGCTTGTCGGCTACAGCTCTTACGGCAAAATCAACGGCGTCGAGCTTATTGCGCGTTCCGCAGACAAAATCCGCGCCGAGATCAAACGCTTTCTGTGGATTTATCTGCGAATAACACCCCATAGCTATAACGACAGCATCGGGATTCGAGTGCTTCCCGCGCCTTATGAATTGACGCGATTTTCTGTCAGCCTCCGCAGTCACAGAGCATGTATTCACTATATAAACATCGGCTTTCTCGGTCGGATTACAGATATCAAAGCCGCTTAAACTGAGTTTTTCGGCAACAACGTCCGATTCGTATTGATTTGTTCTGCATCCGAGCGTGTATATCGCCGCACGCGGTTTTCTTTCCATATGGCTTTCTCCAAAATAAAATGAGATGACTTTTATCATCTCATTTTACACCATATTTATTATAAAGTCAATTCAATTCGGAGGAGAACATAAAAACCAGCTTCCAAGCTTTTTAAGAAGCGACCAAAAAGTTATTTTATCCACGTTTTCTGCGGCGAGAATATCGGATGTACCTATGCTTTTGCCGTCGAGAATATATGTCACCGTACCGATCTTCTCTCCTTTTACTATCGGAGCCGAAAGCTTCTCCGGGACATCCGTAACCTTTTCTATCTTACCGGCATCGCCTTTGGACACGACAACCGAAAATCCGGAGCTTACGCCCTTTGTAAGATTTTCTTTTCCTCCCGTAACATAAATATCTTCAAATTCTTCGGGTTCGTCGGTATAAAGCGAATAGTTTGCAAAACCGTAATCGAAAAGCGATTTTGCCGCTTCGTTTCTTATATCTCTTGTCGGAGCCGCCATTATAACGGCTATAAGCGTAAGCCCGCCACGCTCGGCAGTCGCGCTTATGCAGAACTTGGCTTTAGATGTAGAACCCGTTTTAAGCCCTGTCGCACCCTTGTAAAAACGTATGAGTCTGTTTGTGTTGGTAAGTCCGAATGCGCCGCCGCGAATCGTATCCATCCATATTGTCGAGTAATTATATACAAGCTCGTGTTTTATCACTTCACGCGATATTACAGCTATATCGCGCGCGGACATAACGTGTCCGCTCGCCGTATCGTCAAGCCCCGTAGGATTTTCAAAGTGAGTATTCTTGCAGCCAAGCTCCTTTGCACGCTCGTTCATACGAGCCACAAACGCTTCCTCGCTCCCGCAGACATACTCCGCAAGCGCGACAGCCGCATCGTTTGCGGATGCCACTATCATACTTTTAAGAAGATCGTCTACGCTCATCGTTTCGCCGGGTGAAAGAAATATCTGCGAGCCGCCCATAGACGCCGCATTTTCGCTTACCGAAACCATATCGTCAAGCGATATTTTTCCCGAATCGACAGCTTCGAGGACAAGAAGCATCGTCATTGTCTTTGTCACCGACGCGGGACAGAGTGCCTCATCCGCATTCTGCTCATAAAGCACCGTGCCGCTGTCTGCCTCCATAAGTATCGCACTTACTGCATCTACGGTCTTTCCGTATTCAACCGCCGCACCCACATCGCCCGAAGCTTCAGTATCTCCGCCTCCTCCGGCATATACGGAAAGTGAAAACGCAAGTGCAATAATAACAGCCATTATAACCGATATGTACTTTTTCATATTCTTTTTCCTTTCGCTTTTGTTCACTTAATGAATATGAAAGCTCATCCCGAATTATGACTGCGCCGATAAAAAATGCGGACGGCTTGTTTGCCGTCCGCATTTGTTTCATTTTGATTTATTTCTGAGCCGCTGTGATTATCGTTGTGAAATCGGGTACTTTAAGTGACGCACCGCCGATAAGTCCGCCGTCGATGTCTTTCATCGAAAGAAGCTCGTCCGCGTTCTTTGCGTTCATTGATCCGCCGTACTGAATCGTCATTCCGAGAGCGGTCTTTTCATCATATATGCCTGCAACCACACTGCGGATAGCCGCACAGACCTCTTCAGCCTGTTCAGCCGTAGCAGTCTTGCCCGTTCCGATAGCCCATACAGGTTCGTATGCTATGATAACGTTCTTTGCCTGTTCAGCCGTCACACCCATAAGAGCGATCTTTGTCTGACGTGAAACGGTTTCCGTTGTGATATTCTGCTCACGCTCGGTAAGCGTTTCTCCTACGCAAAGGATAACCTTAAGTCCGGCATTAAGAGCGGCAAGAGTTCTCTGGTTGACGGTCGCATCCGTCTCACCGAAGTACTGTCTTCTTTCGCTGTGACCGATGATAACATATTCCGTGCCGACAGCGCAAAGCATTTCAGCCGAAATTTCGCCCGTGTAGGCTCCCTTTTCAGCAAAGTGAACATTTTCCGCGCCTATCTTTATATTTGTGCCTTCCGCAGCTTTTACGGCAGTAGCTATATCAACAAAAGGCACGCAAAGAACTATCTCGCAGCCGTGCATGGAAGCAACTGCGGGAGTAAGCTCCTTTATAAAAGCTTCCGTTGCGGCGGGAGTCATATTCATTTTCCAGTTGCCGGCTATAACGGCTTTTCTGTTTGTCTTATCCATTATAAATCGCCTCCGAAATTATTTATCAAGCAGGCAAGCTATTCCGGGAAGCTCCTTGCCTTCAAGGAATTCGAGCGAAGCGCCGCCGCCGGTGGAGATGTGAGTCATCTTATCGGCAAAGCCGAGCTTTTCAACAGCCGCTGCGGAATCGCCGCCGCCGATGATAGATACTGCGCCGCTGTTTGCGACAGCTTCTGCAACAGCACAAGTGCCGCCTTCAAAGTTCTTCCATTCGGAAACGCCCATAGGTCCGTTCCATACAACAGTGCCCGCGCCTGTTATGGTCTTTGAGAAAAGCTCTCTTGTCTTATCGCCGATGTCAAGTCCCATCCAGCCATCAGGAATTGCGTTTGAATACATTCTCATATGAACGGTGTTCTCATCATATTCTCTGCCGATGATGTTATCAACGGGAAGAATGAAGTTTACGCCCTTTGCTCTTGCTTTTTCAACTGTTGCTTTTGCAATATCGAGCTTATCGTATTCGCAGATTGACGTACCTACGTTCTGACCGAAAGCCTTGAAGAACGTATAAGCCATACCGCCGCCGATGATGAGCGTATCAACCTTGTCTATAAGGTTTTCTATAACGCCGATCTTATCTGAAACCTTAGCGCCGCCGAGAACAGCGACAAACGGTCTCTTCGGGTCATCAAGAGCCTTGCCCATGATGGTTATTTCTTTCTGAATAAGGTATCCGCAAACTGCGGGAAGTCCGCCGTACATAGCAACGCCTGCTGTGGAAGCGTGAGCTCTGTGAGCGGTGCCGAAAGCGTCGTTTACGAAGATGTCGCCGAAAGCAGCGAGCTGCTTTGAGAATTCTTCATCGTTCTTTTCTTCCTTCTTTGTGAAACGTGTGTTCTCAAGAAGAACGATCTTTCCGCCTTCGAGAGCTGCAACCTTTGCCTGAGCGTCCGCGCCGACTGTGTCCTCAGCGAAAGTAACTATTCCGCCGAGATATTCGTTGAGTCTGTCCGCAACGATCTTAAGGGAGAACTTCTGCTTGTCGCCCTGAGCTTTTTCAATATATTTTGCCTTTGCGGCTTCTCTTTCCTCTTCGGGAAGAGCGTCAACGGCGGCAGCTTCCTTCTTTGAAAGCTTGATCTCTTTGTCAAAAATGTTGTGAGGCTTGCCCATATGAGAGCAAAGCACGACCTTGCAGTTCTTGTCCACAAGGTATTTGATTGTGGGAAGCGCTTCTGTTATTCTCTTGTCGCTTGTGATAACGCCGTCCTTTACAGGTACGTTGAAGTCACATCTTACAAGGACTCTTTTGCCGGCAACGTCGATATCTTCTATCGACTTTTTGTTGTAAGTCATTTTTATATACCTCGCTAATTATAAAATTTTCCTATGTAGTATATCATCTTTATTTTACTTTTTCAATATATAAAATGATAATTTTACTCCAAATTATCATTTTCCGCCGCGAAGAATGTCGCCCTCCGTCACTTCAAACGGCACGGAAAGGAAAAATTTCATATCGGGATGCGGTGCGCTTTCAATCTCCGCCCCGTTTTCATCGAATATTTTTTCGGCGGTAAACCCGCGACCGAACTTTCCGGGGGAAACTATTTCAACATATTCTCCCGCCGAAAGCTTATTTTTCTGGCGGAACTGATATTTTCCGTCACGCTCTGCGCCCGTCGCCACGGCAAGATACGCCTTGTCACGGATATAACCGAGAGATGACGTTGTGTTGGCGTCATCGCACGGCGCACCGTAAAAATAGCCCGTGCCGTATTCTCTGTGGCTGACTGATTCAAGCTCACGCATCCAACGACTGTCAAAAGTATAATCATCGCCAAGCTTTTCATAGCCGTCTATCGCCGCACGATAAGCGTTCGTAACAACAGCGGTATAGTACGCACTTTTCATTCGTCCTTCTATCTTGAACGACGATATTCCCGCGCGGATAAGTTCCGGAATATGTTCTACCATGCACATATCTTTTGAACTCATTATAAACGTTCCGTCAGGTGTTTCTTCTATCGGCAATGGGGAATCCTTGCGTTTTTCTTCGCTTATCGTGTAGCTCCAGCGACACGGCTGGGCACACGCACCCCTGTTACCGTCCCTGCCCGTAAGTGCATTTGAAAGCAGACATCTGCCCGAGAACGAAACGCACATTGAACCGTGAACAAACGTCTCTATTTCAAAATCGTCGGGGACGTTTTCCCTTATTTCCGTTATCTCTTTAAGCGAAAGCTCCCTTGCAAGCACCGCTCTTTTCGCACCGAGCGACCGCCAGAAAAGGCAGTCTGCGGCGCTCACTATCCCCGCCTGAGTGGAGACGTGTATATCAATTTCGGGCAGAACCTCTCTTGCAAGTGCGAAAACTCCCGCATCCGCTATTATCAGCGCGTCGGGTTCTATCTCTTTGAGAAATTCAAAATAATCTCTAAGCGCAGTATATTCGCCCGTACGCGGCAAAGTGTTCACCGTTATATGCACCTTTTTGCCGAGAGCATGGGCATAGGCTATTGCCTCGCGCAGCTCGTCGTCGGTAAAGTTTTCGGCGGCGCTTCTCATTCCGAAACGTTTTCCCGCCATATATACGGCGTCCGCCCCATAGCGGAGTGCAGCCTTCATTTTTTCAAAATTCCCCGCAGGGGAAAGAAGCTCAGGCATAAAATAGATCCTTTCAGCTGTTTTTGTCTGCGGCGATGGCTTTCATATGCTGCGCATACGTTTTGGAGAACACCGCCGTCTTTTTCTTTGTGCAAATAAAATAATAATAATCGGTCTGTGCAGGCGATATCGCCGCTTCTATTGCGTCAAGTCCCGGAGAGCATATAGCGCCGGGAGGCAATCCTTTTACTTTGTAAGTGTTGTAGGGAGAGTCCGTTCCAAGCTCCTCCTTTATCGGTGAGCCTGTATTTTTTCCGCCCCCGACGGCATAAACCACCGTCGCGTCGCTTTCAAGTCGCGGCATCGAGCGTGATGAAAGCCTGTTTCGGAAAACGGATGATATATACGGCATATCGGCTTTGTAATACGCCTCTTTTTCTATTATTGAGGCAAGAGTCAACACCTCGTCTACGGAAAAGCCGTTTTCCTCAGCCCTTTTTCTCATATCTGAGGTAAAACGCCTGTCAAAATTCTCAAGCATTTTATATATTGCTTCGGTCTCGGTGGAATCCGAGTAAAAATAATATGTGTCGGGGAAAAGATAACCTTCAAGCCGATATATCCTTCCCTCCGTTTTTATATTCCGAAGAAAATCAAATCCGAAGTCAAACTCGTTTATAACCGATATGAATTTTTCGCGCGTTCCTATACCGGCCGAAGTGAAAATATCAATAATATTTTCAACCGTGCTTCCCTCGGGAAATGTCAGCTTTATCTGCGCGCGGGTGCCGCTTTTGTTTTTTATGGCACCTCTGAGCTCGTCATAGCAAAGCGAAGGTGAAAGCGAAAACTCTCCGCACAGATACTTTCCGTCGTCGCCGCGAAGCTTTGAATAAAGCTCATAAATGACAGGGAATTTTATAAGTCCGGCTTCTTTATATATTTTTGCCACATCGGAAAGCTCCGCGCCCTCAGGTATCGTAACGTTAACGGGAGCTTCTTTTTTGTCGTTAAACGCAAAAACATCCACCATCACCGCCCATATGGCATACGACGCAATAACCGATATAAGCACGACGCAAAATATAAAGATAACTGCGCCTTTTGCCTTGTTCTTTTTCAATTTTTGTTCCTCCGCAGAATATTTTTATATATTCTGCGAAAGGATACGTTTTTTATGCGGCAAAATCGCTCAAAGCAATCCTATAAGCGAAACTATTGCAAACAAAGCAATCTCAATAAGCATAGGCTTTGCTGTGAAGACCGCAAAATATGCCGCAGGTAAAGCGCTTTTCGGGAGCACCGCCGGAGGCTCGTCCCCATTTTCGGCGCGTCTCAGCATGCATCGTTCCGCCGTGCCTAAAAAAATAAAGGCAAACAGCAGATAGAGCGCTATAAGTATGAGCCAGAAAAGAAGCTCACTGTCCGGATTTGACGAAAACAGCCAGACATATTTCTCTCCGAAAAGCACAAATATGTTATAAAGAATGTGCGCCACTATCGCCGACGTCACCGTTCCCGTAAGAAAAACAATAAAGCACAAAAGCATTCCGTCCAGAAAATAAATCAGGAACTGTGCAAAATCGAAGTGTATAAAAGCAAAAAGCAAAGACGAAGCGATCGCTGAGCAGAAAAATCCCGTTTTGGAATATTCGGTAAAGACTATTCCCCTGAAAACAAGCTCTTCGGCTATGGCGGGAACTATTGCAAGCGCTGCTACGGGGAGTATTATCCCACCGAGAGAATCCGCCTTTACCGAAAAGCTGCTTCCGTAAAGAGTGTAAGCCGAATAATCATAGCCAAAATAAAATACGCCGAATTTCAGTATGCAGCTTTGCAGCATAAGCAAAACCGCACCGAGAAGTGTCACTCCGAAGCTTTTTCCGCGCGGCGGAGAAAGCTTTATCCTTTTGGCAAAGCCTTTACCTTTTATATAACAGTAAAACGCCGCAGGAAATCCGAAAATTATAATGTGCAACGCAATTATCGCCACATATCCCGCTCCGGGCTTGTCCATACTTCCAAAGTTGAGAAACGTGGGAACTATCATAAGAAAAGATATCAGCAATACGAGCGCGGGCGGCCCCGAAAGTCCGCCCTTGCTTTTATTTTTTTGCATATATTCCTCTTTCGGTTATGAGTACGTCCACAGCAAGGTCAAAACGGCCGTGCGGAACGGAGTTGGCAATAAAATCGGTATATGCAACGCCTACCTTCGTCCCCTTGAACGAAGAAAGATATCTGTCATAATATCCGCCGCCGTAGCCTATGCGATATCCCTTTTTATCATAAACTATACCGGGAATCACACATATAACGTTTTTCTTTTCGCAATCTGCTTTGTCAAAAGCTTCTGCGTCCTCTTTCGGCTCAAGAAGTCCATAGGTAGATTCTTCAAGCTCGTCGAGCGAGGAGACATAATGGAAAACCATGCTCCTGTCATCGGGATTGCAACGGGGGAAAGCAACCTTTTTCCCCGCTTCAAGCGCCGCAAGCGCAATGGGCTTTATGTCTATTTCGTCAGCCTTCGGCATGTAAAGCAGAAGAATATCCGCATATCGATACGTTGCGCTGGCTACGACATTTGAGCTTACCTTTGCATCCTTTTCCGCCTTTACGGTGTCTTCAAGGGCACGGCGTTTTTCTATATAATATTCTCTTATTTCTGTTTTGTGTTTACGAATTTCATACATAATTATCAGTCCGCCACTATACTTTTTCTTATTTTTCCGGCTGTTTCAAAGCCGAACAGAGCCTCCGTCAGCGCAAGTGAAAATTCCACCGCCGCGCCGACGCCCGCTCCCGTTATTATTTTGCCGTCGCGACAAACGTCTCCGCCGGTGTACAAAGCTCCGCCAAGACCGCTTTCCATTCCGGGATAGCAGGTCGCACTCCTGTTTTTAAGAAGCCCCATACCGCCGAGAATTGTCGGTGCGGCGCATATCGCGCCTATAAATTTGTCCTCATTTACCGCACGGATTATAAAATTCCTGACCTTTTCCGATGCGCCGAGATTTGTCGTTCCCGGCATTCCGCCGGGGAGCACGACCATATCGAAGGCTTCGCTTCCGCAAAGCTCATCTGATGCGACATCCGTTTTCACGGTTATACCGTGAGCACCCGTTCTTTCGACCCCGCCGAGTCCCGCAACGGTCACTTCGGCACCCGCTCTGCGGAGTATATCAACTGCCGTAAGCGCTTCCACTTCTTCTGTACCGTCCGCAAAAAACAGTATTACTTTTTTCATAAATATCACTTCCGAATCATTAAGCTATATCAAGCAGCATCGTTGCCTGTTCAAGCACGAGTGCCGCTATTTCATCCTCCGACAAAGGCTCTTTCCCGTCGGAGCAGATTATACGCTTCCAGCCGAGCTTGTCGCAGGCGTAAAGCGCCGCTTTGTAGCTTCTGTGCATATAATCGGGATCAAGCTCGTGAATGTCTTGCTTCTGACCTGTTTCCGCACTGCGCTTTTTTACAAGCTCAAGCGCTATATCGGGCTTCATTTCAAGGAACATAACAAGATCGGGAGAAGGTATTCCGAGCTTGTTATATTCAAAATCAAACAGCCACGAAAGGTATTCGTCCCATTTTTCCCTGTCTATCTTTTCAAGCTGATGCACCGCATTTGATGTTGTATATCTGTTCGTTATTACAACCGAATCGGGGTTTTCGTAGAACTCCTTCCAATCGCATTTGAAAGAAGCGTATCTGTCAACCGCGTAAAACGTTGACGCGGCGTAAGCGTTTACGGATTCGGGATCCGTGCCGAATTCGCCGCCGAGATACATTTTTACCAGCGTTGACGATTTGCTTTTATAATCCGGAAAAGAAATAAGCCTTACACTCTTTCCCTGAGCCACAAGCTCATTATACAGTCGCTCGCTTTGCGTTGTTTTTCCCGAGCCGTCAAGCCCGTCTATTACTATCAGTCTTCCCATGGAGCTTCATCCTCCTCGTCATTATTGTGTGTCTTTCCGCTGTCTCTCATCTGCATTTCATAATACTGCTCGCGCGTGATAAGCACCGAACGCGGCTTCTGACCGTCGGGAGCGCTCACTATTCCTCTGCGCTCCATAACGTCGATAAGCTTTGCGGCTCTGCCATAGCCGAGCGAAAGTCTGCGCTGAATAAGAGATGTGGATATTTTCTTTTCGTCTATTGCAAGCTCGATTGCAGCTTTCAGCATATTGTCTTCGGGCTCGTCGCCGCCCTCTCCGTCGTCACCTGCGCTCGACTGAGCCTTGCCCTTCTTTCCGCAAAGTTCAGCTTCTTTGTTTATGGTGTCGACTATTTTGCTGTCATATTCCTTTTCTTCGCTGTGTTCTTTTATAAACGAAACTATCTTTTCTATTTCCGCTTCGTCAACAAATGCGCCCTGAACACGCGTCGGTGACATAGAACCGACGGGAGAGAACAGCATGTCGCCGCGTCCTATCAGCTTTTCCGCGCCGGCTGTATCAAGTATCGTTCTTGAGTCTATCTGTGAAGATACCTTACATGCGATACGCGAAGGAATATTCGATTTTATCGTACCTGTGATAACGTCGACAGACGGACGCTGCGTACCGATTATCAGGTGCATACCCGCCGCTCTTGCCTTTGCCGCAATGCGGTTTATCGATGTCTCAACATCGTCGGGAGCTGTCGTCATAAGATCCGCAAGCTCGTCTATAATTATAATTATCTGCGGAAGTCTTTCGGCGCTTGGATCATCCTTTGTCGCTTCGTTGTACTGGGCAAGATTTCTCTTTCCCGTAGCCTCAAGAATATCGTATCTGCGTTCCATTTCCGTCACCGCCCAGTGAAGTGCACCGGCTGCTTTCTTCGGGTCGAACACAACGGGAACAAGCAAATGCGGTATTCCGTTATACATACTGAACTCAACTTTTTTGGGATCTATGAATATGAATTTCACCTCGTCAGGTCTCGCCTTGTAAAGAATACTTACTATAAGCGAGTTCATACATACCGATTTACCCATGCCCGTTGCGCCCGCGATAAGCAGGTGAGGCATCTTTGCAACGTCAAGAAACACTTTTGTTCCCGCAAGGTCAACGCCGAGTCCGGCAGTTACCTTGCTCTTGGCATTTCTGAATTCGTCGCTGTCAATAAGCGAGCGCAGGTAAACAATCGAAACGTTCTTGTTCGGCACTTCTATGCCGATTGCGCTCTTTCCGGGGATAACGCCCGAAATACGCACTGTTGAAGCAAGGCTGAGCGATACGTCGTCCGAACGGTTTATTATAGCAGAGACCTTTGTTCCCATTTCAGGCGCAATCTCGTATCTTGTTACGGCAGGTCCGCGCGAAATCCCCACAACGCGTGTATGAATGTTGAAGTTTTCGAGTGTATCGACTATCTTCTGTGCGCTTATCGTCATTTCGCTCTGAGAGTCGCCGCTTGTCTGCTCCTTATACGGCAGCAAATCTATCGGCGGGAAAATATAATCTGGCTTTTCGGGTGCTGCCGGCGGAAGCTCTATCGCAGCGGACTTCGGCTCTCTTGCCGGTCTCTGCCGCTTCGGAGTCAGCGTTTCCTTTTTTACTTTTATTTCAGCCTGTGCCTCCGACTCGTCGGGGTCATAATAATCGTCTTTTCTGCGCGAGAATTTTTCCTTTGCCTCCTCGCTTTCCGGAACATTGAATATCGAATCGAGACCGTAGTCGTCATCGTCGTCGTTTTTCATTGTTTCAACCGGAACGATTATTTCCGTGCGGACATTTTTCTTTGTCGCGGGCTTTTCGTCAATATCGTAAATATCGTAAATATTATCTTCGTTCTTTGACTTTTTGCCTCCGGGCGCAGCATCTTTTTCGTCACTCGAGAACAGATCGTCCGAATCGTAGAATATATCGTCGTCTATTTCGCCACGCCGGCGCGGAGTTCTTTCGGTTGCAACAGGATTTTCATCATTGTCCCCCGGACGGCTGACAGGCATTTTGGCTTCCTTTTCGGAAACTTTCTTTGCCTCCTTTTTTCTGCCTTTGTTTTCCTCACGACGTTCCATTTTGCGAACGGCGTAGAACTTTGCTCTTTCCCAGAACATTGCGGGAGTAAATCCGAAAAGGAATATCGAAAGTATAATAAAGAACACAAGCGAGAAAATAAGTACGCCTATATAGCCTATTCCTTTTGAAAGGAAGTTTGCGCACACGCCTCCGACGGCGCCTCCGCCGACAAGTGCCTTTCCGTTTTCAAAAAGGCTTCCCACCGTTTCGTCGGGAGTGACCTTTTTGCAAAGACCGAGTATGGAGTGAACTGTCATCGAAAGCAAAAATACGGTAAGTACTGAAAAACTCCATTTATATCTTACCGCGCCGCTTTCAACGTCGCGCTTATGAAATATGGCGTGATTGAGCAAAAGCAACGGCACAAGTATTGCCGAACCGCCGAATATTCCGAAAAGTCCTTCAAATATAAATCTTCCTATAATACCTACGCTGTCGCGCCAGATAAAGCATATTCCCACAAAAAGCGCAACGGCAAACAGAACTATCGTTTTTATCTGATTCCCGACAGACGAAGGATCCGAAGGCACTTTCTCCTTTTGCGGTTTGCTTTTCTTATCGATCTCTTCCTCTACAAATTCGGCGCTCTTGCGCTTATCGTTTTTCGACGATGTATTTTTCTTTTCAGCCAATTTATTTTCCTCCGTTTTCTTCTTCCCTGTTTTTATCCGAATATCACTGCCGCGCCTCCTACGGCAAAGCAGTAGATTGAAAATATTCCGAACTTCTTTTTTTCGGCGATATAGCTCAGCAACTTCAATGCGAAAAATCCCGTAACCGCCGCAAATACCATCCCCACGGCGTAAACTCCGAGCTGTGAGGATTCGACAGGCGATCTGACCATTCGCACAGCACGTACAAGGTTTGCACCGATTATTGCAGGCACCGACATTATAAACGAAAACCTCACCGCCTGCCCGCGGTCAAGTCCGCATATAAGTCCTCCCGTTATCGTTGTGCCTGATCGCGAGAGTCCGGGAACTATCGCCGCAAGCTGAAACGCTCCTACGGCAAGAGCTCTCGGCGCGCCGAGCTCTTCGGAAGATCTGTTCCCTTTTCCCACTCTGTCTCCGAGCAGAAGCATAAAACCGTTAAGTATCAGCACAATTCCGATAACCTTAGGGCTTGCCGCGATGCCGGTTACCGCGTCCTCCAAAAAAAACGCAAATCCCAGCGGAACGGTAGCGATAATTATATAGAGAGCAAAGCGTTCCGCGCCTGAAAGCTCCTTAGCCCTTCCCGTGAAAAGCTTTGCGGGCATTGTGAATATCGCCTTTATAAGCGAAAAAATATCATTTGAATAGACGCATATCACCGCCGCAAGCGTGGCGAGGTGAAGCATAACGTCAAACGTTACACAGCTTTCGGGGTCGGTAAGCCCGAACATCGCGTGAAGAAGAGCAAGATGTCCCGAGCTTGATATCGGCAGAAATTCCGCCGCGCCCTGAATTATTCCGCAAACAACAGCTTCAATTAAGGTCAAAATATCCTCCAGACCGCTATATCACTTTGCGGTGCGAAATATTATTCCGCCAGTATAACAAAGTAATTATAGCATAAAATAAAATAAAATACAACCGAAAATAAGGAAAATAAAAATAAAATGAATGAAAAAATCGCACTCCGTTCGGAAGCGAAAAAAAGAAGTATGCTTTTTGCCCTTGCAGGCATACTTTCCGGCATTGTAAACGGCCTTCTCGGCACCGGAGGCGGAATACTTACCGTCCTGTTCCTTTCAAAAATATATGCTAAAGACAGCTCATACAGTACAAAGGACATCTTTGCGATAACGCTCTGCTCATCCGTTATAATGTCTATGGCCTCGCTTCTGTTCTATCTTTCAAGCGGATGTTTCTCTGTTTCGGACAGCGCTCTTTATATGCTTGCCGCCGTGCCGGGCGGCGTTCTCGGAGCTATCCTTCTCGAAAAACTCAGCTCGAAAACAATGAAACTGATCTTTGCTCTGCTCGTTGTGTGGGCGGGCATAAGCATGATGATAAAATTATGAAAATACTCGATGCCATCGTAGCTTTCGTCGCTTCCGCGCTCGCCGGCACAGGCGTAGGAGGCGGCGGACTTCTTGTTATTTATCTCACCCTTGTGCGCGATACGGCTCAACTTGCCGCACAGGGGATAAACCTTTCGTTTTTCATTGCAGGCGCAACGAGTGCCGTGCCGATACACATAAAGAAAAGGAACATCGATCCGCTTGCCGTTATTTTCATCGGAGCATTCGGAATAATCGGTGCGTTTGTCGGACTTGCAATAGCCAAAAGCATAAGTCCTTCACTTCTTCGCAAATTATTCGGCGCGTTTCTCATTCTTTGCGGGCTTAAAAGTCTTAAAAAGCTTTAAATTCAAAAATACTTTACAAAACAAAGTCCGATTATTATTGCAAATATACTTTTATTATGATATACTATTGTAAGATTTAACCTCTTTTTTTGTAAATCAAACGGCAATAAAAAAGAAAGGCACCGAAAATGAAGCGAAAAACTATAATTTCCATCATACTTGCAGCGTGCTTTATGATCTGCGCCGCCGCGCTGTGCGTATCAGCCGCCGACGAAAAGATCATGACAAGCAAAAACGGACTTTACAGATACACGCTGGACGAAAACAATAAGGCGACGATAGTTGCCTACTCCGGCACGGACGAAACCGTTATAACCATAAGCCGAATAGACGGCAAATACGCCGTCGGCGCAATAGGCGACTCGGTATTCGCCGCAAGCACCACACTTAAAGAAGTTACAATATATTCTTCCGTCACAAAGATAGGTGCCGGTGCATTTATGGGCTGCACCTCGCTTGAAAAGATAAACTTTCACGGAAACTGTAACATAACGGAAATCGGCGACGACGCATTCTACGGATGCACCGCTCTTAAAGAATTCAAAATAGCAAAAAGCATAAAGACCATCGGTGCAAGCGCGTTTCAGAATTGCACCTCCGTATCGCTCGACTTTTCCGATGCAAGCTCGCTTACTTCAATAGGAAGCTATGCTTTTGCAGAATGTGCGACCGCAAGCGGAAATAAATTCGCTGTTGAAATTCCCGCCTCACTTACCGATATAGGCTATGGCGCATTCTACGGTTGCTCGGGAATAACCTCATTCTGGGTTGAAAACGGAAATACAAAGTTTTCTTCCGAGGACGGCGTGCTTTACAGCGAAAACGGCGGCGTTCTTGAAATGTTCCCCGTATCTTCATCCGCAATAAACGACGGAGCGTTCACCGTTCCTTCTCATGTAAAAAAGATAAAGGGCGGCGCATTTGCCGGAATAACAGGCCTTGAAAAGCTTGTAATAAGCGAAGGTACAACGGAAATCGGCGGAAACGCATTCTACTCCTGTAAATCGCTTGAAGAGATCGTCCTTCCCGAATCGCTCAAAACGCTCGGCTCGTATGTTTTTCTTGACTGTACCTCGCTTAAATCGGTTACGATCCCCGAAGCTGTGACCGACATCGGCGCTTTCCTTTTCAGAGGTTGCTCTTCGCTTGAAAGCGTAAAGCTTCCCTCCTCTCTTACAGAGATCCCGACGGGCATGTTCGACTCATGCAGCGCAATAAAGAAAATAGACATTCCGTCCGGCGTAAAGAAAATATCGCAGTATGCGTTCAACTACTGCACAAAGCTCACAGATATAACAGTTCCGTCGGCTACAACGGAAATAGAAGCATACGCCTTCAGATATTGCTCTTCGCTTGAAAGCATAAAGCTTGAAAACGTAAGGACGATAGGTCCGTTCGTCTTCCAGAACTGCTCTTCGCTTGAAAGCATTTATGCTCCGCATATAACGATCATTCCGTCGTTTGCGTTCACAAGCTGCACCGTACTTTCAAAAATCGAGTTTTCAAAAGACATAACGTCCGTTGGCGCATATGCATTCTTTGCATGCGACCTTCTTGAGGACTTTGAGATAACTCCCTCCATAGAATCTATCGGCGACTTTGCGTTCAGCAAGTGCGTAAAGTTCAAAAAAGCGGTCATTCCCGCAACGCTCAAATCGCTTGGAATAGGCGTGTTCTCCGCTTCGGGAATAGAGAGCGTGGTAATTGAGTACGGCTTCACCGTTATTCCCGAACGTACATTTGAATCCTGCAAGAAGCTTTCATCTGTAACGCTCCCGTCAAATATTGAAGAGATCTCATCTTCGGCGTTTACCGACTGTGTTCTTATAAAGGATGTGGGCGAGCTGCCGGGACTTAAAAAAGTAGGCTCGGGCGCATTCTACGGATGCCGTAGTCTTACAAGAATATATGTAGGCTCGGAAGACACGTCAATAACCGCAGGAACGTTTTACGGCTGTGATGCTCTTGTAAACGTCACAATTCCCGCAAGAGTTAAAACCGTTGAAGCTATGGCTTTTGCTTACTGCACCATGCTTGACACGGTAACGTTTGAAGAAGGCACTGAATATATTTCATCAAGCGCATTCTCCGGCTGCACGAAGCTTACAAAGCTTTCGCTCCCTTCAACGCTCAACATTATCTCATCCGGAGCTTTCGCAGGCTGCACCAAGCTTTATGATTTCTCGGTTCCCAAAGGCGTTATATATATAGGAGAAAACGCATTCCAGTCAACAAAATGGCTTGCAAACCAGAAAGGCGACTTCGTTGTTGCAGGCGACGGCGTTCTGATAAAATATCAGGGTAGCTCCGCAATACAGACAATGACCATTCCTTCAAATGTAAAACGTCTGCCTGCATACTGTATAGTTGACGCCGGTTCGTCGCTTTCGCTTATAATAATCCCTTCGAACGTTGAATATATTGCAAAATACGCTTTTGCAAAAATCGTTCAGTCTCAGAACTCATCTGGCGAAACGGTAGAAAATTACAGAATAAGGTATGTCACTCTGTGTGCAAGAAAAGGCACCTACGCCGAAGTTTTTGCAAATCACGAATACTATACATTTGAAGAGTTGAAATGACAAAAAATAAACCGCCCGTACTTAAAGCACGGGCGGTTTTCATCATAAGCCTTTGAAGATATTCCTACATCAAAAAACGAACGGCAAGCCGTTCGTTTTTCGTTTTGATTATTTTTCAAAATATCTTGAAAGGAATTCCTTTGTACGCTGTTTTTTCGGATTGCCGAAAATCTCCGCCGGAGTACCCTCCTCCTCGATATATCCGCCGTCCATAAAGATAACGCGACTTGAAATATCGCGGGCAAATGCCATTTCGTGCGTTACGACTATCATCGTAAGACCTTCGGCAGCAAGCGATTTCATTACCGAAAGCACCTCGCCTACCATTTCAGGATCGAGTGCTGATGTAGGTTCGTCAAAAAGTATCACTTCGGGTTCCATACAAAGCGCACGGGCAATTGCAACTCTCTGTTTCTGGCCGCCCGAAAGCTGACGTGGCTTTGCATTTTTATATGCTGCCATACCCACTTTTGAAAGGTATTTCTCCGCTCTCGCTTCGGCTTCCTCTTTTGAAACACCAAGCACCTTTTCCGTGCCTATCGTACAGTTGCGGAAGGCTGTCATATTGTTGAAAAGGTTAAAGCTCTGGAAAACCATCGTAACCTTTGAACGGTATTCGGTAAGGGAAACCGCCTTGCTTTGAATATCCTGACCGTGAAAGAATATCTTTCCTTCCGTAGGCGTTTCAAGCAGGTTTATGCAACGAAGCATCGTGCTCTTACCCGAGCCCGAAGAACCGATAACGCTTATAACATCGCCGTGATTTATCGAAAATGAAATATCGTGAAGAACGTCATTTTCGCCGAAAGACTTTTTGAGATGAGAAACTTCAATTACCGACATATCATTTTCCCTCCATATGAGCATTTATCTGCGATTTGAAATCGGTCTGCGAGCCGCATACAACATATGAATCGTCGCCGTCCATTTTCTTTTCCAGGACGCGGAGAATTCTTGTAACGGTAAACGTAAGAATAAAATATATCATAGCGCATATCACATATGAAGGCACAAACTGCGCATAAGCTCCGCCCGCCTGCTTTGCGGCAAACATAAGCTCCGTTATGGATATAACGCTAAGCACGGAGCTGTCTTTTATGTTTACAACAAATTCATTGCCTATTGACGGCATTATGTTTCTTATCGCCTGCGGAAGCACTACATAAAACATCGTTTTAAAGTGTGACATACCTATCGCGTGCGCACCTTCAAACTGTCCCTTGTCAACGGATATTATACCGCCTCTTACTATCTCGGCCATATATGCGCCCGTGTTTACGGAAATTATAATTATAGCCGAAAGCATGGGGTTCATACCTATCGGGGCAAAGAGACTGTAATAAATTATAAGCGCCTGAACCATCATCGGCGTGCCTCTGATAACTTCAACATAAACGGAAAGTATTGCGTTTATAACCTTGAAAAGCGCTTTTTTGAAACCTCCGTCGTTTTCTTTTATCGGCACGGTTCTTATTATTGCAATAATAAGTCCTATAAGAAATCCCGCGATTGTACCGATTATGGCCATAAGCAAGGTGCTGCCTGTGCCGCGAAGAAAGCTGAGCCAATATTCCGAAAATATCTTTGCTATCCAATCAAAAAATGACATTGTAATTTTCTCTTTCTATCAATCGTTGACAGGCTGACGAAGTATTGCAGCTTTCATCATTTCTTCTTTTTCCTCAGCGGAAATGGAAGCGATGACCTTATTTATCTCTGCTGTAAGCGAGCTGTTCTTTCTGACGCCTACCGCTATAGAAGCTTCCGTGGGATCATACTTGAAGCCATTTTCTTTTGTGAATTCAACGTATGTAAATTCGGGATTTGCCGCAACTGCGGAGATTGCTCCCGGCTTTTCACAGACATAACCGTCTATTTTGCCCGAACGGAGCGACTGAATAAGTCCTGCAAAGTCTTCAAGAGCAGTCTCTTTCTTTACACCTTCTATCTGATCGATAACATCATAATGGAAAGTGTTGAGCTGGCCTGTTATCTTTGCACCGGAGAAATCGGCTATCTTTGTTGCGGAAGCATATGAGGAATCCTTTTTTACAACAATAACAAGGTCGCTGTCATAATAGGTATCGGTAAAATCTATGCTGAGTTTTCTATCCTCTGTGGGACTCATTCCTGCAATTATAAGGTCTATCTGTTTGCTGTTAAGCGCACTTGTAAGACCGTTCCACTCAATGGGCTTTATAACAAGCTCAACACCGAGTGCGTCGGCTATCTTCTTTGCCATCTGAACGTCATAACCGTCTGCATATGTGCCATTGTCAAGACGGACGGATGCGTATTCGTTTGATGATGCCTGCGCCCAGTTATAAGGAGCGTATGCACATTCCATGCCTACTACTATTTTCCCTGCAGCATTTACCTTTTCAAGATCTTTTTCTCCTGTTTTGCTGCTACAGGACGCTACTGTAAACATCATGCCGAGCATCATTACGGCTGCGAGCAAAATACCGATAAATCTTTTCATGATTTTTTCTCCTTTTAAGAAAACCGAAATTATAACTCAAAAATGAAAAAGTCGCGGTGACGTTCCATCACTGCGACAAATAATAAAAAACAAGTCCAATGATAGCTCTCCACCTAAGTGACAGTACGGCAGATATTATCTGCAATACCGGTTTACACGGCAAAATCCGTACCGTGTACCCTCGGCAGTGTTTCCTTTCGCACGGAAGCGGATACTTCTCGTTCGCGTTACTTATAAACACCGCGCCTCTACCTAAAAACGATATTCAATTTTGAAATTATATGGGGAGTATATCACGGCGAAGTGCGCTTGTCAATACTTTTCACAAACTTTCATCAATTTTTTTGTGAAAATTGCGGTTTGAAATGAATACGGCAGTATATTCCGGTGTTCTTTGCTTGGCATACAAAAGCTTAAAAACAATATTCAGTCTTGGCTGCGTTTTAATTAAAAGGCATCTATAGGCACTTCCCGATTGACGAGAGAGCTTATAGATGCCATAAGATTTTATAACAACGGACTGATAAAATTTACGGAGTCAAACGCTTGGGACTGCGGAAAAGGAACATCGCTTCGTTGATATGCAGACCTGTAAGGAGCATAGTAAGGCGGTCTACGCCCAATCCGAAACCACCGTGAGGAGGGCAGCCATACTTGAAAAATTCGAGATAAAATTTTACATCCTCCGCCAATCCTTTTTCTTCTGCCTGCGCTTTCAGAATATCGTATCTATGCTCTCTTTGTGCACCGGTAGTAATCTCAACTCCACGCCAAATAAGGTCGTAGCCTTGAGGAACACCATGCTCGTCACGCATATGATAAAATGCGCGTTTTTCAGCTGAATAGTCAGTAATAAAGAGGAATTCGTGATTATATTTGCGTTTTACCCACTCATAGCTGAGCCTTTCGGCATCAGTAGTCAAATCGCCCTTTTCTGAGTCGGGAACCGTGTAGCCGAAATCCTTTTCCAGATTGTCGTATAATTCAGACAAGGTGATAACAGGAAACGGAGTGGCAGGAACTACTACCTCAATTCCGAATATTTCTTTTATCTGATTTCCAAGCTCGTCCTTGACTTTGGCCAAAGCGTAGGTAAGAAGTTCCTCCTCCATCTTCATAACATCGCGATAGGAAGTGATATAGCTGAATTCTACGTCAAAGCCGGTAAACTCGGTAGTATGCTTGTTGGTATATGATTTCTCTGCGCGGAATACGGGGCCGACCTCAAAAATTCTGTCAAAACCACTTGCCATAGCCATCTGCTTATAAAACTGAGGACTTTGAGCAAGATATGCGTTGCGGTCAAAATATTTGACCTCAAAAACCTCCGAGCCGCTCTCGCTCGCCGCACCGATGAGCTTGGGGGTATGTATCTCCAAAAATCCGCGTTCATACAGAAAATCGCGCATAGCTTTGGTAAAAAGCGTCTGAGCCTTAAAAATCAGTTGGTTGCGATCCGTACGCAAATCAATCCAGCGATAATCCATACGGTCATCAATTCCGGAACGAGCTATGGCAGCCTTCTTTTTGGTAGCGGGAATATCCTCGCGTTGTATGGGAAGAGCAGCAGCTATGGACTCAACCTTGATTTCGGTTGGGAATATTTCAATGCCGCCCATTTTTACATATTCGCTTTCATGCGCCACACCGATTACCGATATTACGGAATCGGGGGTAATCTGACCGAGTGCGGGCAGAAGATCCGGATGTTCATCTTTTTCTATAGTTATCTGAACCCTGCCCGTAATGTCCTTCAAAACTATAAAGCACATCGCTTTACCATCACGGAAATTTTCGACAAAGCCTTGAACCAAAATGCATTTTTCCAGATTATCACGAATGTCCTTTACATATACTCTTTGCATATGAATCTCCTTTTAGTACAATTATCATCACTTTTATTATCACATATTATACATTAATATTTTTTATTTGTCAATCGCTTGCAGGTGAAGCTCATGTACCAACGCACTTTACAAGGCCGTACAGACCGACTGCATACATATGATAGAAGTCCGGTGTTCATTATCATCATATAACCACAAGCATTTCAAAATATACAGCGTCCTTGATTTTGTTCGTTTACGCATCCATTTCCCTTTCCTTTTACAAATTAAGCCCCCGTATTTCTACGGGGGCTATTTTGGGTTTTCTCAATTGTTCAATTATCCGGCATTCGATTGTCAGTTTTCTTCTTTTTTCTTAACGACAACTACCGCTGCTGCGGCTCCTCCGCCGATGACGACGACTCCCGCAACGACTATCAGTATCCAGGTGTTGCCTGACTCTTCGGGTGTCTCTGTCGTGCCGCCCGTTGTCGTCTGGGCGGGTGTTGTCGTTGATGCGCCTGTCGGCTCAATTTTCACAGCATTCTTCTTGAACCCACAGACCGTGCATTCTTCATGCTTTGAACCTGCTTCTGTTGCGGTTGCCGCTTTGTCTGTCTTCCATTCAAATCGATGAGAGGATTCTTTATTTTTTTCTCCGCAAAGAGAACATTCGTGCCAATGCTTTTCGCCGTTACTCGACCATTCCGTCTTGAAATTGTGAGCGAGCTTTTCACCCGACTTGAAAGTCTCCGTTCCCTTTTCGCCGCAGGAGCATGAATAATAATATTCTGCGCTTGCTTTGCAGGTTGCAGCGGATTTAAGATATTTTGCGTCCGTATTCTTCTCTGTGAACGAATGTGTATGACCGAGTGCTTCCTTTATAACATATCCGCATACAGCGCAAGTCTGAGGAGTTGTTTCGGTTGCTTCTGCGCCGGCTCTGTGGAACGCCGTATCCATTCTTTCTCCGCATACAGCGCATTCGTGCCAATGATAAATCTCTGAATATTTCCAATCGCCTCCGCGTGCGTGACCGGTTGCGGAGAGAATGATCTTTGCAGCGTTTGTTATCTCTTTTGTCGCTGCCGCATCATAATAGAGCTTGCCGCATGAGCATTTATAATGTTCAATATTGCCCGCCTTTTCGCAGGTGGGTTCAACTCTCCTTACAATGGTTGGTCTGTGTGTATGACCAAGAGGAGCTTTTATGACATATCCGCATACCGTGCAGGTCTGAGCCGTTGTCTCCGTTGCCTCTGCGCCCGGTATATGAGCCGCTTCGTCTTTCTTTGTATGACAGGTGAACCCCGATTCCGCAGAGGTCACAAAAAGCGGACTGTATCTGCAAGTCAACGGCTATGAGCGTGACCGCCGAGACGCCGTGCTTTATCGCGGAATCGCCTCGGTGAGCCGGGAAAACGGCGTTATGCCGCACAGAAAATGGCGGTTGGAAACCCGCTGTGATTCCTTTCCCGATTGGGAAGCGGCGACAGCCGACACAGGACTTTCTCCGGAACAATCCTACCGCTTCACGGGGCTGTTTACCTTGCCCGGGATGTCAGAGCGGGCAATGCTGATCACCTTGCCGATTCGTGACACGAGCGGTTCGATTATCGGCATCTGCGGTTTTGAACTTTCGGAGAGCTACTTTGCCCTTTTGCACAGTCAGGTGTCGAAGCTGAGTCACCCTACCTGTCTGATGGCGGAGGTCAGCGAGAGCGATACATACATCAATTTTCTTGCCTGCGGTGCATCCAATGATTATTACTATACCCCCGAATCCGCACTGACCATACGGGACATCGGCGGTGGGTTGACCGAATTCCGTTGTGAAAATGAGAACTTTGTCGGCGTTGTCCGCAGTTATACGGGCGACGGCACCTCACCCGGATTTTCCACAATTATCATGACCCCTAAATCCGACTTTGCAAAGGCGAATTTCAAAAATTCACTGAGCATCGGATTTCTTGCGCTGCTTTTAGTGGTCCTTTCGGTGTTCTGCTGTATCTATATCAGCCACCGTTATCTGACACCTGTCCTGAAAGGTCTGGAACAGATCAAAACCGAGAGCAGCCAACGTAAGCGCACAGACATTATAGAGATCAACAATGTTCTGGACTTTCTTTCTTCCAAAGAACAGGAAAGTGCCGACCACCTCGCCTCACTGATTGAAGAGCGAAACACAGCAAAAGAAGCATACGACCGCGCACAGGCGGAAATTGACAAGCTGGCAGAACGGACGCGCGACACGATTGATCCCGAATCATATCGATTTTTCCTTGAAAGAATCCCTGACCTTTCCAAAACCGAGCGTGAGATTTTTGACTACTATGTTTCAGGGCTGTCCACAAAGGAGATTCTGGAATCGGCGAACATCAAAGAGAGCACTTTGAAATATCACAATTCTCACATTTATGAAAAGCTCAATGTCAAATCCCGAAAGGAGCTTCTCGTCTATATCTCTCTGATGAACCGATCGAAGAACGGAGGAAACGACTGTGACACTGGCGCAAAGGCTAAATAAGATCATTTCGGAGCAGGGGCAGACCAAGACCGAATTTGCCAAAAGCATCGGTGTGACGCAGAATTATATCTGCATTCTCACGAGCGAGATTTCCTCATCCGCACGTGACTCCAAGCTCTCACAGTCACTCGCCCAACTGATCGGGCTGAAATACGGCTACGATCCCGATTGGATTCTGTATGGTGATAAAATGAAACAAAAGAAGACGAGGCGGTTCTGATGGTTGATACCGAAAAGTCCTGTGCGTCATATCGAAAAAATAAACATCCGGATTAC
>OOCI01000066.1_pt1 | contig 94349 bp, 81 predicted proteins | sample 1671761 | NCBI WGS metagenome assembly OOCI01 (sample SAMN06348190, study PRJEB24527) | human gut metagenome | biome: human gut; feature: ankylosing spondylitis patient; material: feces | host: Homo sapiens | place: China | collected 2015-10
AACGTCGTGAGACAGTTCGGTCCCTATCTGTCGTGGGCGTAGGATATTTGAAAGGCGCTGTCCCTAGTACGAGAGGACCGGGATGGACGCACCTCTGGTGCACCAGTTGTCACGCCAGTGGCACAGCTGGGCAGCTAAGTGCGGATCGGATAAACGCTGAAAGCATCTAAGCGTGAAGCCGTCCTTAAGATAAGATATCCCATGCGTAAGCAGTAAGACCCCTTGTAGACTACGAGGTTGATAGGTTCAAGGTGTAAGCACGGTAACGTGTTCAGCCAGCGAATACTAATCGGTCGAGGGCTTAAACCTCAATGATTTATGTCTTGTCACTCTTTTCCTTCGTTATTCAATTTTGAGAGTCCTCTCTCATAGTCGGTGCCGATAGCGGTGAGGGTCCACCTGTTCCCATTCCGAACACAGTAGTTAAGCTCACTTGCGTCGACAATACTCGATGGGCAACTGTCCGGGAAGATAGATAGGCGCCGACATTTATATGCAGCTTTAGCTCAGTTGGTAGAGCAACTGACTCTTAATCAGTGGGTCCAGGGTTCGAGTCCCTGAAGCTGTACCAAACCGATAAGGAATAGGCAATAACCTATTCCTTATCATTTATATGGCTCGTTAGTCAAGCGGTTAAGACGTTGGCCTCTCACGCCGAAAACGGGGGTTCGATTCCCCCACGAGTCACCATCCTGTTGCTTTTGCAACGAACTTCGCGCCAATAGCTCAGTTGGTTAGAGCAACCGGCTCATAACCGGTCGGTCCGGGGTTCGAGTCCCTGTTGGCGCACCACCGATAGGGGTATAGTTCAGTTGGTAGAACGACGGTCTCCAAAACCGTATGTCGAGGGTTCAAGTCCTTCTGCCCCTGCCAAAAAAGCGAAACCGCAATCCTTATTGGAATGCGGTTTTTTTAATCGTCAATATATTGCTACAAAAATAGCCGCCCGGATTACCCGGACGGCATTTTTTATTCAGTCCTCATATCCATCGAGGAAGCTGTGGACCTCCCCGTCCAGCTTGTAGGAGATTATCTTATTCAGCTTGATATTTTCTACGCTGCGGAATATATTCATCACAACCTGCGGATTCTCCTCCGACAGTTCCGCGATGAGCTGCTTTATTGCCTGGCGCTTGGATCTCGCGGCTCCGTCCGGATTGCAGGTCGTGCAGGTGTCCGTGAACCGGCAGGCGCACTGTATGAAGTGCAGATCGTTGTACTTCGCCCAGTGCTTGATCTCGTCCTCCCGTATGAAGTACATCGGGCGGATAAGCTGCATTCCCGGGAAGTTCGCGCTGTGCAGCTTAGGCATCATGGTTTCAACCTGACCGCCGTAAATCATGCTCATGAGTATCGTTTCGATAACATCGTCAAAGTGATGCCCTAGTGCGATCTTATTGCAGCCCAGCTCCTTTGCCTTGTTGTAGAGATGTCCCCGGCGCATTCTTGCGCAGAGGTAGCAGGGATTGTTCTGCACGTTGTACACGGAGTTGAATATATCCGTTTCGAACACGGTGATCGGGATGCCCATCAGCTTCGCGTTCGCCTCAATTATCGCGCGGTTCTCGCTGCTGTAGCCGGGATCCATCACCAGGAACACCAGATCGAAGTCGAACTTTCGGTGACGCTTTATCTCCTGGAAAAGCTTCGCCATCAGCATGGAGTCCTTGCCGCCGGAAATGCACACCGCCACCCTGTCGCCGGGCTTCAGCAGCTCGTATTCGTTCAGCGCCTTCGCGAACTTGCTGAATATGCTTCGGTGGAATTTCCGGGTGATACTCCGCTCAATCTCCGCAGCACGGTCGGAGCTGCTCTGCATTGCGATCTTCTCGCCCAGCCAGCGGACGTATCCTCCGGTGAGGTTCGCGGCGGAATAACCGCGCTCCCGGAGTCCCTCGGCGATCTCCTCGCTGATGATTCCGCTGCGACAGCACACGACGATATCCTTGTCCGTGGGGAATTCCATGCCGGGCACCGCGTCCGGCGCAATATTCACGGCGTTGTCTATATGTCCGAGCGCAAACGCTGATTCATCGCGCACGTCTATCAGCATGACCTTCTCCGGCGGAATGCTCCGCAGTTCGCTGACTGTTATTTCTTCTTTCATCTGTTCCCTCGCTATTTTCTTTATTCAGGCAGGAAAAAGCTGGCGTAAATCTGCGTTCGCGCCAGCCGTAATTGCTGTATGGATTTTTATGCGTATGTGCTGAGCAGTGCGCCTATATTATAGGTGTAGCTGGGCTGGACCGTGTTCGAATAGGAGAACATGCCGCCGGAGCTGCCCTGGAGCCGCTGTATCTGCTGCGCCTTCTGGTTTATCTTGCTGGCGTAGCCGCCCCTTCCGAAGGTGGATTTCAGCTCGTATGCCTTGATACCGGAGAGCTTATCCTTGTCGAAGGTGAGCTTGTTGTCGCTGCCCACGGTGATACCTGCACGCTTGAGCGCACTGGAGTACACCTTGGTGGTATTTACCATGACCACGCCCTTCTGGAGCACCGACTGATTGTCGGATTCCCCGAGAGCGCCCACCATGTCGTTGTAGTCGTCAACAAAGCTCTGAATCTTCTTGGAAGCGGCCTCTGCGTCCACCGTGTCGCCGTAATCAAGCGAATTAGCATAGCTTACAAGATCCTCGGAGGATTTTGCGGCTGCGCTCGCCGCCTGTTTTACGGTGACGGTCTTGTCCGCCTTTTCGGTATCCTCATCGCTGGGGAATATCGAGCTGTAGAGCTTCTTGTACTGCGCCTTGAAATAGTCGTTCTTGTTCTTCAGGATACTGTCCATGGCGTCGTTTATCGACGTGGAGTTCTTCCCGGCGGAGAAAGTGCTCTTTGAGAACAGACTGCCGGTGCTTACGCCGGTCTTTGCGGAAGCCTGCGCCATTTTCAGCTGAACCATAGCCATACTGCCTACTGTTGCCATAAAAACACCCCCTTAAAGTAACTGAATGATATGTCAGGAAACCTTTCTCACAATTGCGATCGGCGTCTGCTGAGAGCACTGGTCGAGAGGATTATCCTTGAATGCCTGTATCGGGAATTCGTCCGGCATGTCCTTGCGCGGCTTGCCGAGTACGTTCGCGCCGATATCGTTCGCGTCGATGATCACCACGTCAATGCCGAGGTGCTTTGTGAGCCTTGCGGCTACCTCGTCGGGCTTATCCGGCGCCATCTTCGCGTAGTGATTGTAGGGCGGCAGCGTGTATTCACACGGACCGTCGATCGCACGCGCCTTCATTCCGCAGATGTTGTAGAATACGCCGTGCTTGTGGAAAAGCTTGCCGATCGCCGCGCAGAAAGCCGCCCAGAGCACCTTGGGTCTGCCGACCTCGCGGATACACAGCTCCATGGTTTCCGGCATGCCGAGTCCTATGCCGTAGTTGGTCTTTACGACAAAGTGGGAGAGTATCTTCGCCAGGCGGGATACCTTGATCTCCTCGATCGGGAATGCGCGTCCCTGGGAGATCGCGACGATCTTCTCGGACATGATTATCGTGTCGCCGGGCTGAATATAATCCCTGACGTACTTGTCGAGAACGTCCTCCAGCACGTCGTCCTTGGTGATGACGTGGGTCTTTACGGGGTATCTCGCGTACCTGCCGTAATCGGTGTCTATTTCAAGATTCTTGCCCTCGTTGGGCTGAAATGGCATTTCCATTGTGTTTCCCCTATTTCCCCGGATATTACAGGCAGTAATCAGCCTACTCCGTATACCTTTCTGTATTCCTTCATCTTCTCAACGTATTCCTTGCCGGGGATAACATCGTTCTCCAGCGCGTCGATGATGTCGTTGATGTTCACGATGGAGTACACCTTAACGCCGAACTCGTCGTAAACTTCCTGCACGGCGGACTTGTCGGAGGTAAGTCCCTTTTCCATGCGGTCAACGGTGATGATCATGCCCTCAACGTCGATCTTCGCAGCGCCCTGGAGCTTCGGAAGGACCTCGCGCAGAGCCTTGCCGGAGGTCATTACGTCCTCGATTATTACGACCTTCTCGTGATCCTCAAGGGTCTTGCCGACGAACATTCCGCCCTCGCCGTGATCCTTGACTTCCTTGCGGTCGAAGCAGTAGTTCACGTCAACCCCGAACTTGTTGTAGAGCGCGGTGCAGGCTGCAACGGAAAGCGGGATCCCCTTGTATGCCGGACCGAACAGGGTCTGGGGCTTGAGTCCGTTCTCCATAATGCACTCTGCATAGAATTCGCCCAGCTTCGCCAGCTGCGCGCCGGTCTTGTAGTTGCCGGCGTTGATGAAGTAGGGAGCAAGTCTTCCGCTCTTCAGGGTGAATTCGCCGAATTTCAGCACTCCGCTGTCTACCATGAACTTGATAAAGCTTTCTTTGTAGGTCATATATATCCTCCAGTTATCTGCGCAGGGCGCAGTTTTTCATTCTTTTTTTATTATATCACACTATATTAATAATTGCAAGGGTGTGGAGGTAATTTTTACGCCAAAGCGACGGCTGTAGAAATTGTGCCGGATTTTCTCCGGAATAATTGTGCAAATGCTACATACACGGGTGGGGAGTACTCGTTTTAACGCGTATAAATCGTCAGTTCCTGCCGGAACTACGGTTTTCAACATGTGCATTTTGGTAAAAATCCAGTGCTTTTTCCCTTGACATTTTCGTGATTTTGTTGTAAAATAAGTATGGACTTTTCTGTATCGTTACATAACGCTGCTGAAATAGTTTACGTTAATTATAATATCTATTGTATTATAGACGTTATGGCGGTCTAATATATAAAATCAGGAAACCGTTATCTATGGGCGGCTGGTTCCGGGGGGAATTCCGGCTGTCGTTCTGCCACGATTTTTTCAGTGTACGCACTGTTTGTACGGACGTATACCAGTCCGCGAAGATTTACGCAGCATAGCACTGCGAGCGTTTCCGCATGCGCGGAAATCCATTCCCAGAAATTGTATATTATTCCCGCCGATCATTAAGAAGGAGGGAAAAACGAGATGGATACAATAACAGCGATAATCATCGCAGTTGCGGCATTCATCGTCGGCGCAGCCGCTGCCGGATTCATCTGCTTCAAGATGGGCATAAAGCATCGCATAAAGTCCGCTGAAGCACAGTTCGAGTCCGCAGAGAAAGAATCGGCGCGCATTATCGAAGAAGCTAACACCAAGGCCGAGGACCGCAAGAAGGCGGCTCTTGTCGAAGCAAAGGACGAGATCTACAAGATGCGTTCTGACGCCGAGAAGGAGATACAGCGCCTGAAGGGTGAAACAGACCGCGAGCTGAAGGAACGCCGCGGAGAGCTGTCACGCTCCGAGCGCAGACTCCAGCAGAAAGAGGAGAACCTCGACAAAAAGACCGACAAGATGGAGCGCTATGAAGAACAGCTCCACCAGAAGCACAAGAAGGCTGACGAGAAGATCGCCGAGGCGGAACAGCTCAAGACTGAGCAGGTAGAGACCCTCGAGCGTATCTCCGGATTCACCACCGACCAGGCGAAGGAGCATCTGCTCTCCCTGCTCGACAGCGAGCTGAGCCACGAAAAGGCGGTCAAGATCACCGCCTATGAGCAGAAGCTCAAGGACGAGGAGGACGAGCTTGCACGCAAGCACATCTCCCTGGCGATCTCAAGACTTGCTGCCGACACGGTGTCCGAATCCGCCGTATCCGTCGTTGCAATACCGAACGACGAGATGAAGGGTCGTATCATCGGACGCGAGGGACGTAATATCCGCGCCCTCGAAACGCTCACCGGCGTCGATCTCATCATCGACGACACTCCCGAGGCTATCACGCTTTCAAGCTTTGACCAGGTACGCCGCGAGATCGCGCGTATCTCCCTTGAAAGACTTATCCAGGACGGCCGTATCCACCCGGCTCGCATCGAGGAAACCGTGGAAAAGGCGCGCAAGGAGGTCGAGCAGCGTATCCGTCAGGAGGGCGAACGCGCTGTGATGGAAACCAACGTGAACGGTCTGAACCATGAGCTGGTAAGACTTATCGGACGTCTGCGCTACAGAACTTCCTACCGCCAGAACGTTCTCAACCACTCCATTGAGGTGGCTCACCTCGCCGGCATCATGGCGAGCGAGCTTGGCGTGGACGCTGCCCTTGCAAGACGTGCAGGTCTGCTGCATGATATCGGCAAGGCGCTTGACCACGAGATCGAAGGCTCCCATGTACAGATCGGCGTAGATGTATGCCGCAAGTACAAGGAAAGCCCCGAGGTGATCCACGCTATCGAGGCTCACCACGGCGACGTTGAGTGCCGCACGGTTATCGCGGCTCTCGTACAGGCTGCCGACGCCATCAGCGCCGCAAGACCCGCTGCAAGAAGCGAGAACTACGAGAACTACATAAAGCGCCTTGAGAAGCTTGAGGAGATCTGCTCCTCCTACGACGGCGTTGAGAAGTGCTACGCTATCCAGGCAGGCCGTGAGGTCCGCATAATGATCAAGCCGGAATCCATCACCGATGATGGCATGAAGGTACTCGCGCGCGATATCGCTAAGCGTATCGAGGACGAGATGGAGTACCCAGGACAGATCAAGATCAACCTTATCCGGGAAAGCCGGGCAGTTGACTACGCTAAATAAGCAAAATAACCTGCTGCGCTCCCACAGAACCGGGGGCGCAGTGCTGTATTCTAAGGAGTAACGACATGATTCTGTTTGACGCTGACAAGTGTGTTTCGTGCAATTCCTGCATTCGCGCCTGTCCCGTGCCGGAAGCTAACAAGGCGGTCACACGGGACGGAAAGACGGTCTACGACATCGACCCCGACAAGTGCATAAGCTGCGGCGCCTGCGTCAAGGAGTGCAGCCACGGCGCGCGCACCTACGAGGACGACACACAGCGATTCTGGGACGACATGAAGTCCGGGGAGAAGATCGTGCTGCTGGCGGAGCCTTCCATCAAGGTGGCTTTCGACGGCTGCTGGAGGAACGTGCTGGAATTCCTGCGGAAGAGCGGCTCCGGCGAGGTGTACGACGTTTCCTTCGGTGCGGATATCTGCACCTGGGCGCATATCCGCCTTGTGGAGAAGCAGCCCGGGAAGAAGCTGATCTCCCAGCCCTGCCCGGCGATCGTAAACTACGTCCTGAAGTACGTTCCGGAGGCGGTGGGGAATCTGTCGCCGGTGCAGTCCCCGGTGCTCTGCGCGGCGGTGTATCTGCGCAAATACCTCGGCGTTACAGCGAAAATAGCGGCACTCACTCCCTGTATCGCGAAAAGGGACGAATTCCGGCTGACCGGCGTGGTGGACTACAACGTGACGTTCCAGCACCTCGGCGAGCTGCTGGAGAGCAGGGGATTCCGCCTTTCCGAGCAGAAAGGAAAGCGCTCCGCGTTTGAATTCGACGGGCCGCAGGGGATCATGGGCGCGATATACCCACGCCCCGGCGGATTCAAGACCTGCCTGGAGCTGGAGGCTCCGGCGCTGAATGTCATCACATCCGAGGGAACCGACCACATCTACCGCGAACTGGCGCAGTATCCGACCGTTGGCGCCCGGGATCTTCCGGACGTGTTCGACGTGCTCTCCTGCGGCAGGGGGTGCGGCAGCGGTCCGGCGGTGGGCACTCCGCTGTCGGTGTACAGAATGAGCGGAATACTCAATGGGATCGAGAAATACAACCGCCGCAGCCGTGTGAAATTCGACAGGAAGGGGCGCGACAGGCAGTTCCTGGATTTCGACAGGCGGCTGAAATACGAGGACTTCCTCAGGGAGCACACGGCGCAGCCCGTAAAGCGGCTCTCCGCCACGGAGGAACAGATCGAGGAGGTGCTCCACGGGCTGGGGAAGAATACCCCCACGGAGATGAACTACAACTGCCACGCCTGCGGATTCGCCACCTGCCGCGAACTAGCGAAGGCTATCCTGGACGGGACGAGCACGCCCAGCTCCTGCGCGCAGTTCACACTGCATGAGGCTGAACGGCGGCGCGCCCAGATAGAGCAGACGAATTCCAGTATCAGCGACATCACCCGGCAGCTCGGCGAGGTCGTGGAGCGGCTCACTGCAAGCATTTCCAGCGTGTCTGAATCCACCGGCGGCATAACTCAGCTGAACAGCCAGAACGACCGCGCCGCGGCGGAGCTTTCCGGAGTGATCACGCAGCTCCAGTCCCTCACGGAAAACATCAACGCCTCCATGGAGGCGATAAACAGCAGCGTCACCGGATTCTCGAAAATGACCCGGAACATCAGCGACATCGCCCGGCAGATTAATATTCTCGCGATAAACGCCAGCATTGAAGCGGCGCGCGCCGGAGAATACGGCAAGGGCTTCGCAGTGGTCGCGGAGGAGGTCCGCAGCCTGGCGGAGCACTCACAGACGGCGGTCGCCGAGGCGGAGGCAAGCAACAAGCTGGTGTACAGCGATATCAGCGACGTAAACGGTATTGTCGCGACTATTACTGAACGCATGAACGATATCCTCGCGATGATGGCGAGCATGAAGCAGAACATCGCTGAAACCATGGAAAAGGGCGGCGATATCAGCAGCGAGATGGACGGAGTATCCGGCATAGCCTCCTCGGTTGACAGCCTTGTCAGCCGCGCGGAGGAAGTGCTGGCAAACGCGGAATAAGGGGGCAGCATGGCAAATCCTACCGACCTCAGGGTGATAAAGACCCGGCAGACGATACGCAACGCGCTCAGCTCCCTCATGTCCGAGATGGAGCTGTCGGACATCACGATAACCGCCCTCTGCTCCCGGGCGCAGATAAACCGCAAGACTTTCTACAGGCATTACCGCTCCATCTCCGATGTTATCACGGAATTCGAGAACGAGCTGCTGGCGGACTTTTCTGAGATCCTCAAGAAGAGCAAGACGAGCATGTTCGACATCGGGGCGGTGCTCGGGGAAATAAGCGCCCTCATCAGCGGCAACCGGGACTACTTCGTAAGCCTGCTGGCGCTCAATCCGGAGCTGTTCAGCGGCGGCAGGGTGAAGGCTATGCTCCGCCGCGCCATCGAGATCGCCCTCAGGGACATCGGCGCGATACAGGACGAGCGAACGCTCCACATGCTGTCGGAATACACCGTCAGCGGCGTGCTGTCGCTGTACTCCGCATGGTTCGACGAGGGCTGCGCCGGAAGCCTCGACGATGTGACGGAAACGGCGCGCAGACTCGCCACCAATGGACTCAACGGGTTCGTCCCCGGCGAGCGGCTGAAGGAGATACTCTGATATCCGCAACAAAAACAAAACTCCCCCGGAATCGCTCCGGGGGAGAATTTGTGTTACTGAAAAAAGTGGAAATTAAAGTTGCACCGAATTACTCAGCGGTGTAAGGAATGAGAGCGATCTGTCTTGCTCTCTTGACAGCTGTTGTAAGCTCTCTCTGGTGATAAGCGCAGCAGCCTGTTACTCTTCTGGGAAGGATCTTAGCGCGCTCAGTCATGTACTTTCTGAGCTTGGCAACGTCCTTGTAATCGATGAATTCGGAACGGTCAACGCAGAACTGGCAAACCTTTTTTCTGGGGCGCTTAACTGCGTGAGCCGGTCTATCAAACTTTTCAGCCATGGTGATACTGAACCTCCTTTGTTGTTCAAGTCAAACGAATTGCATTAGAATGGGTAGTCGTCCGTGGGCGCGGTGGCGAAATCCACTGTGGGACTCTGCTGTGCCGGGGCGGCGGGAGCCGGAGCCTGGGGAGCAGGTGCGGACGGTGCAGACGCGGCATAATCATTGTAGGAGCCGCCCTGCGATTTTTCGCCGGTGAAGGATATGCGATCGGCAACGATCTCATACCATGTCTGCTGATTGCCGTTCTTGTCGGTGTAGTTCCTTGTGGTCATCTCACCTTCGACCAGGATAAGCCTGCCCTTGGTGAAGTAACGGTGCACGAAATCCGCCTGCTGACGCCATGCGACAACATTGAAGAAATCGGACTTCTTCTCCTCGCCCTTCTGCTGGAACCGTCTGTCCACCGCAATGCGGAAGGAGCACACGTTCACGCCCTGGGGAGTGGTCCTTAACTCGGGGTCGGTCACAAGACGACCCATCATGATAACCTTGTTAAACACGAGAGCACCTCCAATTCAGCATACAGTCGTTATACCGGGATTACTGCTGGCCCTGTGCGAGCACAACGATGGAACGCAGAACGCCATCGGTGATGTTGATGATACGCTCAAGCTCCATGGGGAAATCGGGCTTGGACTCGAAGTTGTAGAGTACATAGTAGCCTTCGCCCTCGTAGTTGATCTCGTAAGCGAGCTTTCTCTTGCCCCACTCATCAGTGTTGGTGAGTGTGCCGTTTGCCTTGATGAGGTCAGCGAACTTCTCGGTCAGCGCCTTGATCTCGTCCTCGGTCTTCTTCAGAGAGAAAACGATTATTGCCTCATACTTCTCAGATAACTTTGCCATTTATATAGCACCTCCTTATGGATATATATCCCGTGCGGACTGCACGAGAAAGGGGTTAGGACTTTTACAGCCTTAACTACATCATTATATCAGAAACGAACGCCTTTGTCAAGGGCTTGTGCGCACTTTTTCATTTTTTGGCGGTTTTGTGCATACGTCGTCCGGACTTCAACTATATTAAATAGTATACTCTGGATCGGGTACACATTCTGTATTATCCGACCTTTGTTTCACGCTTTGTTGTAGGAATCATCAAAAACAGGCGCTGAAATTGTTTGTTTTGGTTAAAATGCACATAAAGGGGATTTGAAATTCTACACGCCGCTGCGCCGGTTTTTGGCGGTTTTATCGGCTTTTGCCGCGTTCGGCGCTTGAAATAAGAACAAAAATATGGTATAATTTATATACTATAGTGGAGTATAGGGCAAAGTGCGCCCTGAATCCACGAATACGTGCCGACGGGTATCCCGTGGGCAGGGGGATTGGAGGTTATCCGGTGAAAAAATTCTCGTATCAGGCCACCGACGTCAACGGCAAAACCGTCCGCGGACAGGAGATGGCAGAGGATTATCAGGATCTTCAGCAAAAGCTGAAGGAAAAAAATCTGTACGTCACAAGATATCGCGATCTCGGCGCAAACGACGCTGTGGACGTAAAGTACAGGTTCAAGACTAAAGAGGTGTCGTTCATCAGCCGTCAGCTGGCTTCGATGACCTCGGCGGGTCTTTCTCTCGTAAGGGCGCTCTACATACTCCAGGAACAGCAGGAAAAGCCCAAGGCAAAGCGCGTTCTTCTGGATATCTACGAAGAGGTCCAGAAAGGTAAGTCATTCTCCGAGGTGCTGGAGTCCAAGCCCGGTGTATTCCCGGACCTTTTCGTCAGCATGGTCGCTGCCGGCGAGGCTTCAGGTACGCTGGACCAGATCCTTATCAGGGTTTCTGACCACTTTGCAAACGCCAACAAGACAAACAACAAGGTAAAGGGCGCGCTGGTTTATCCTGTTATCCTGCTGATACTCGCCCTGGCGGTAATCATACTCATGTTCACGGCGATCCTCCCGACGTTCGCAAACATGATGTCCCCAGACGACATGACGCCGCTTTCACGCGCAATGCTCTCCTTTTCGGATTCGCTGATCAACCACTGGTACATTTACCTTATCGTTATTGGTGTGATCATTCTCCTGGTCTGGGTCGGCAGAAAGACTCCCGCTGTCAAGCTCAAGATGGACGAACTCATTCTCCGTATGCCCAAGGTGGGAAAGCTCATTTCCACGATCTACACGGGCCGTTTCGCAAGAAACATGTCAAACCTCTATGCGGCTGGCTTACAGATGGTGGACTGCATCGAGAAATCCGTTTCGGTGCTCGGTAACTCCTATGTAAACAAGCGCTTTGAGGAAGTCGTTGATAACATCAAGCTCGGTGAGAGCATGTCCAAGGCGGTCGAAAAGACCGGCATCTTCGAGGGCATGTTCACCTCGATCATCTTTGTCGGCGAGGAATCCGGTACGCTGGATACGATCCTTTCCAAGGCGGCGGATTACTACGAAGAAGAGGGCGACACCGCAATAACCAAGCTCGTCGGCATGCTGGAGCCTGTCATGATCATCATCATGGGCGTGGCTATCGGTCTGGTCCTCGCGGCTATATTCCCGATGCTCTACGGCGGCATGACAAACGTCAGCTGATACGTTCCCCGGAACGAACAGGCAGAACCGTCAACTTAATCTTATTATGAGGTGAAAATATGCTTTCAATAGATATTACTGACAGACAAATAAAGCTGGTCAGGGGCTTACACAGCGGCAGCAAGATCAGGGTACAGGACGCGGATATGCGTGAGCTCACCCTCGGCATGGTTTCCAACGGATACATAACCGATGTGCCGATGGTTGCCGCTGAACTGAACGACATCATCAAGACCAAGGGCATCACGGAGAAGGACGCTATCGTGTCCATCACCTCCAGCTCCATCGTTTACAAGGAGATGATGCTCCCCAAGCCCAAGAGCATCAAGAACACCGCCGCTATCGAGGCGATGATCCAGACGAATATGGGCGTTTCCAATGAGTTCAATATCTCCTACACCATCGCCGGTGAAACCGAGGACGAGGAGAAGAACAAGCTCATCAAGATCATTGCGACTGCCTGCCCGCAGCGCCTGGTAGACGGCTATGTAAGGCTGTTCTCCCACATCGGTCTTTCCCTCAAGGCGGTAAACATCTCCAACAACTCCGTAACGCGCCTTATTGTCAATACCCCCAAGATGGCTGAGAGAATGCCCATGCTGCTTATCCAGATCGATAAGGGATTCCTTAACATGAACCTTTACGAGGATAACCAGATCGTATTCTCGCGTTACTTCAACATCGACCCCACTGACTACGACAATGCGCCTGACTACGTTGTCCGCGCGGTTTACGATAACCTGTTCAGAATGATACAGTTCATCAAGAGCCGCAAGGGTGCAAAGCCCCTCAAGGAGATCATGTTCTACGGCGATACCGGAAACTTCATTGAGCTTTCCAACGCCATCTCCTCGTTCAACGTGCCGGTACATGTGCTCGCTGCGCCGTCCACCGTCGTGACGATGACGGAGATCGACTTCACAAAGTACGCTAACGCCATCGGCGCTATCTACAGAAGAAACAAGGATCTCGAGCATATCAACCTCCTGGAGGCTACCTCCGCAAAGGAATCCAAGGGCATGAACGGATATCTCATCATGCTCGGCGGCGCATGCGTTGCGGCGGTCGTGCTCGTTGCTGCTATCAATATCGGACTTTCCGTGGTGGATAAGTCCATTCAGGGTCAGGTGAGGGATATCGACACGCAGATCCAGTCCCAGGCGCTTCAGCAGCAGCTCAGCGTTGTCAGCGAGCGCGAGGGAATGCTCTCCGGCTTCAACACCTATAACCAGAACGCAGGCTCCACCTCCACGCTGTTCAACTACATGCCGAAGTTCCAGAGCTACGTTATAGACAAGATCAAGGAGCCGATGGAGGCAGTCAAGTCCGAAAACGGAATCGATCTTGATATTCAGGCCATTTCAATAGAAGGCACGTCCGTTTCCGTGAAGTTCATGGGACAGTGCAAGGGCGATCCTACCTCAATGCCGGCAGCCTACGTCAACAAACTGACGAACGAGGTAAAGACAAAATATGGCGATCCCTACTTCCAGAATATCGTTTATACCGGTTTTGAGAAAACCAACTCCAACAATGCTTCCAGGTATCTGGAGCTTCAGACCGGCGAGTGCAAGTATGACACCATATTCACCTTCGAGATTTCCATGAACCTCAGACCCGGTTCAGATGAAGAACATGCAAATTCCATCAATCTCGACCTTGATGATAACGAGGGAGTAACAGAGGCTTCTGGCGAGGAGGTAACTGAATAATGAGACTCAGCAAACAGGAAAGAATGGCAGTGCTTGTCATTGCCGTCATCATAATTCTCGGACTTGGCATCTTCCTTTTCATCGTGCCCAGCTTTAAGAGCATAGGTACTTCCAATGCTTCGCTTACCTCTAAAAAGCAGGAGCTGGCGGACGCACAGGCTAAGGCTGCCACCGCAATGGATCTTGGCACGCAGGTAAATGAAGCGTACAAGCAGGGCGATAAGGTCGCAGATATGTTCTTCGAGGAAATGAAGGCATACGAGGCTGACGACCAGATCCGCGACTTCATTCAGTACTGCAAGGATCAGGGCGTGAAGTGCTCCGTTGACTCCATCACCATCGGCACTCCTACCGTCGGCGACCTCGGCGTCACCTTTAACGAGGAGAGCGAGGTAACATACGACCTCAAGACCGCTGCAAGGGGCGACTCCGCAGGCGACGAAGAAACCGACGAGCAGCGCAGGGAGGCTATCCTCAAGGAGGCGCTCGCAAACACCCAGACCGTCGGCGCTATTGACGTCACATTCGAAGTGACCACTCTTGAGCCCGAGGATCTCATCAAGTTCATTGACGTTATCAACAACTACGAGATCAACGGCGTGAGAAAGGCAATGCGCCTTTCCAGCGGCCTGGAGATCGAGTTTGACGATATCGAGGAAAAGTACAACAAGATAATCGACGACATGACCCTTGACCTCACCTTCGACGCAATCAAGGAAGTCGCTGACGAGAACGGCAAGAAGTTCCCCACCAAGCAGGAACTGAAGGAGAAGCTCGGACTTGTCACCACAACCACCAACGAGGACGGCGAAACCGTTACGGTTGCCAATAACAACAAGGACGACGATACCGTATTAGATGTCGGCGATGATGTTATCTACATCGCAGAAGTCACAATCACAATGTACAGCCTTGAGCGCATGCAGGATCCTACTGACAAGCTCGCTGCACAGAACGCCCTGCTCGGCTGAGCGGGGACGGCTCCCACTATGTAACTTATTCCCGGCTCCGTTCCGCACGGGGTGTGTCGGCGGAGTCCGGGCGGCCTTGCGTGAATGTATTGGAGGTAATCAACAATGAAACACGCATTGAGAAAATATCTGGCGCCCTGCGGCAGCGCCCTCTTCATGGTTGTGAGCACCATGGCGGCGCTCGTGGTTCTGGTCACGGCAATGTATATGTCGGTGGTTTCCTCCGGCAAGGTACAGTATGCTACGTTCAACCAGGAGCAGGCGTATATTTCATCTACTTCCATCGGCGATATTATTGCTTCGGCGATTCCTAAGAACAAGGCGCTGAATGCCAAGCTGAGTACGCTAAAGGTGGGCGATAAGTTCTCCACCGACGGCAACGGCTTCGCTGCATTCGGCGGAACCAACGAGGAATCCGATGTCGGTGCTTACACCGTTGACATCACCCGTCTGAACAACGAAACAGTAAACGGTGAAGAGGCGTTTGTCTACGACATGGCGGTCACCGTATCCAAGAACGGCGTTGTGGAAACAACTCACATGTTCCTGACATCTACGCCCGACAAGCCCCAGGAGATGGAGAGAATCAGCAGATTCTTCACCAACACCGGCTATCTGCCGAACGACGTGTGGATATCCTCCGTTACCACGGATTCCACCGTGCACTGCGACAACGAGTACACCATCTTCTCCAAGGATATCAACACCGATAAGTTCGGCGGCGGCGGCGACGTTATCTTCAACATGGACGTCACCTGCGCAGGCGCAGCGCTTATGGACGCCTCAGCCCAGTTCAACAATGTCACCAAGCCCCTTACCTGGGCTATCGGCAACAACCTGACCATCGGCAACAATACCACGCTGAACAAATGGGAGATGGGCGGCACCAGCTCTGAGCACGCAAAGCTCATTGTCGGCGGCGACCTTATCCTCAACAGCGATATGAAGACCCCGGCATACACCGATGTGTATGTCCTCGGCAACCTCTATATCAACCCGGTATGCTATCCTGATTTCCAGGGTGCGCTGTATGTCCACAAGGATATCATATTCACCGGAACAAACTGCTTGACTTCTATCAGCAATCTGTATATTGACGGCGCGGTCCGGGCGGTTTCCGGCGGTGCAGTCACCACCAACAAGCTCGTCAACAACGGCGTGTGGGGAGATTCCGAGGCCATTGAGGACGAACTAAACAGCAGGATTGGCGGCTCTGTATACCCCAACTGGCGCATCAATACCGCGGATTTCGACACTGTTGATATAATCTTCAACACTGACGACAACAATGCCAAGGGAAGCGCTAAATATATCCACTATATCGACGAGGACTGCACCATCGGCAAGGTCAAGGACCTGTACGCCGGTTCCGGTGCGTCTGTTAACCTGACCATCGTCATTGATACCGGCGACGATCCCCTCGGCGAGCGTCATCTCCAGGTTTCCGCAAACTGCGACGATATCGGCGTTGACGACACCTTCATGTGGTATCCCGAGGCCTCCCCGAGCGGCGGCAAGACCATAAGCGTTATCACTGTCGGTCAGGGTACCCTCGCTATCGATGTGCCCAACGGCGTCACATACCAGGCAAGCGACCAGGAATTCTTCGGTCACATCGCGTGGTTCGTGATGGCAGGCGGCAAGATGGGCAAGACTACTCACGGCGTGCCCTACTTTGACCGCGCTGGCTTCAATCTTGTTACCATGGCGGATACCATCAGCAATAACAATCTGATCCTCCAGACTCCGGACGGTACCTGCAACTACACCGAGGTCACCAAGAAGGACAGCGACGGCAAGGATTACACCTACTATACCTGCGATTCCCACGGCGGTTCCTATTCTGAGTCCGATGTGAAGGACTTCGAGGACGGCAAGGAGGAGACCCTCTGCATAGGCAGAATCCTCAGGGACGAGGTGGATTCCTACTTCAGCAAGCATACGGATCAGTACAACCAGATGGCGAAGTACTACGAGGAGTACTTCGGAGATACCTATACTAACAGCAACTACTCCCTTGATAGCTACTACCCGAACGTGAACATCTTCGTGGTTTCCGTCCTGGAGAACGCGGATATCCAGTTCGGCGTCAAGAAGGCAACGGACGAGAGCGTACAGAACAACGTATTCTTCGGATATGTCTATGCTCCGTATATGACATTCGTTGCGGTCGGCAGCGGCGGCGGTCTGAAGAATGTCGGCGGTCTGGTCATTTCCGATATGGCGGTAAACGGTGCGTATAAGTACATCTTCGCACAGCCTGACAGAACGATCCAGCAGATCGTCGGCGACGGATTCGACGCACTTCGTCCCAGCGGAAGCCGCACATGGCGTATCCATGGAACCTGATCGTGAAAGGGCGTGACATTATGCTTAAAAAATTAAAAAGCAGGCGCGGTTTTACGATCGTCGAGGTCATGGTCGCATTCGTTATCTTTGCGATCATGGCTGGCATGGTCACCATGATCCTCAACCAGGCGATCATGCAGAAGCGCCATAATAAAGAGGTGGACGCACAGCTCCAGCAGCAGGAGGCTAAGTACTACCTCAACACGCAGGACTACAAGTACAACACCGCCGATGGCAAGATACAGCTGAACTTTACCGGCGGAACCGCGGTTGACATCAATTATGAATACGGCGATCCCAACGGCGACGACGAGGACGTTGAGCTGCGGCTCAAGTACCTCATCGGTCAGTACGGACTGCTCACCAAGGGCAGCACCGGCGGCGGAGGCGACGATGACGCCGGCGGCAGCAGCGTTATGAGCCGTCTGGATTCCAGGATCTACGGCACCGCAAAGATCGACAGCGTCAACGTTAAGGTGCAGGACAAGGGCACAGCAGATGGCGGATACCTCTATGTGTTCAGCGTTCTCGCTACAGCGCCGGATCTTGTCGGCACCCAGTATGAATACCATGCGCAGGTGAAGATGATGTTCCCGAGCACGGTGGTGGACTATGGCTATGTCGGGGTCGGCGATCTCCTGGAGGCAAAGAACAAGGGCGCGACTAAGGATTACAAGATCACCCTGCCGACGCCTACCACAGTCTGCGTGGGCAGTAACATGCCCAGGGGCTGGTATGACTACAACAGCACCAAGAGACCGTCCTTCGTGGGCAACACGAGCTACGTCAAGTTCTGGGTTATCCTTCCGGAGAAGATCGACGCTGACAACCTGAACAACGTGTTCGGCACCAGCGGCACGAACCAGACCTCCAACAAGGTCGGCGACTCCTATGAGTTCACTCCTTATCTTGAGGTTGTAAAGTCCGACGACGGCACAGAGATGACCACGACACACGTCAATATCTTCGGCGCATTCCCCCTCTCGGAAACCCCGGACCCCGGCACGACTGAATGAGGAGGAATTCAATGAAAGCGATACTCAGGCGTCTTAAAAAGCGCAATTCCGGTGGATTCACCCTCGTTGAGGTCATCGTTTCCTGCGCTCTGCTGGCAGTCCTGTTGGGCGGCATGATGCTGTTCATCTACCCGGTCATCAGGACTTTCGATGACACCGAAAAGGTGTACACCGCGGACAATGTGGCAAACTGCATCGACGAATATATCACCAAGAAGATATACAACGCAAGGCGGATAGCTATTTTTTCCAATGCGAACTACGATCAGCTGACAAATGTTGAGGAATACAAGAACAAGATCGCGGAGATGAACTCGTTCTGCGCATCGGTCAACAAGAACGACCCGAACAAGACTTATGTGCTGCGGTGCATAAGTCTGAGATACGACGCTGCCGATGGGAAGTACTACCTCTACCAGGAGGAGCCGAACATGACGGGCAACGGCGTGCTCAAGCAGGATAAGGCTCGTGCGGTATTCCAGAAGTGCCTTTACAACGACCTGTTCTTCACGTTCTCCTTCAGCAAGCCGATAAACGGCGACTACCCCACCGTGGAAGGCTCCAAGCCGCTCCGCGACGACGCACTCAGCATCAACATCAGGGCGTTCTCCGATTCCGATTACTCCAACCTGGTGTATTCCGGCAGCGGAATAACCGAGCTGCGTCAGATAAAGACAATGCTCCGCCTCGGTCAGAAGGCTTCGGATTTCAACCTCACCATATATCCGTCGGTTCCGCTGGAATTCGGCTCGATGGTTGACGGCGAGAGGGATTACTTCATATTCTACATCGAACGTCAGCTCTACGCTAAAGCTCCCTGATAAACAAAAACTCACCGCCGGTCAGCCGGCGGTGAGGAATGTGTTTAAGGGTCAGATGGACATCAGACCGATGTACCAGCTGATTATCTGGCTGCCGAACAGGAACGCTGCCGCGATCCCCACGGAGAGGAACGGTCCGAACACCATGCGGCGTGAATACTTCACGCGGGTGATCTGGTCCTCCCGGATAGTTATGCGGAACGCTCCCTCGCGCTCGGTGGTTATCTGCTCGCGGATACTCTTGCTGAGCGCGGATTTGTCCGGAACTCCCTTCCACGCTTTCTCGTCCAGGAACTCCCACTCGATGTCGGGCTTTCCTCCGGTTATCGTGCCGACGATCACGTCGTCATGCCCGGCAAGGACGTAGCCTACGTCACGATCCAGCTGATCCTGGTACCAGTCCAGGGCGATCTGGCGTATCTTCCTGGTCATCTCCAGTTCCGCCTTGTGATCGCGTATTTTTCTGGTGATGCCGTAGATGGCTCCCAGGACGATACCAATGAACAGCGCAGGGAATACGCGATATCCAAGCAGCAGGGAAGCTCCTGCCATCAGCTGGAGATCGCCGCCGCCCATGCCGCCTATCAGCACGAGGATTATGAACATCACTACGACAACTCCGAAGGAGATAAGGCGCTCATACCACGGGGAGAGCATGGAGTTCCCCCAGGGGATAAAGAACGACGCAATTCCCAGGACTGCAACAGTGATGCTGCACCAGTAGGGGATCTCGAAGTGGTCGATGTCGATACCGCTGAGCACTATCAGCACGGCGAACAGGACGCACGCCACGGCGAACTCCCAGGAGAAGCCGTATACGAGGAACGCACCTAGGTAGGAAACCGCGCACAGCGCCTCCATTATCATGTATCTGGGAGAGATCCTGGAGCCGCAGAAGCGGCACTTTCCGCGGAGGATTATCCAGCTGAATATCGGGAACATGTCATACCACTTCAGCCGGTTGCCGCAGGAGAAACAGTGGGAGGGCTCCCTCACGATGGACTGGTGCAGCGGAGTGCGGTATATCACCACATTCAGGAAGCTGCCTATCGCCGAGCCGAAAAGGAACACGAATACGCAGGAAATAACTTTCAATGCCGTCATTGTTCAATGACCCCCTTAAAGAGATATTGGTTTCATTTTACCATAAAATCATGCATTTTGCAAGGGGTTTTGAATAATACGCGGCGCGCACCATATTTACAGATAACACCGCAGGGCGGTTTGCACGGCGACTCGCCGGGCGCAGCGGAGATGCGGCAGCCGTATCCTCGCCGAATATTCTGAAAGGAAGAATTAGCATAATGGCTGGACCTATTAGAAATCTGCCCATCGGTCAGATACTGGTGGAGAATGGATTCATCAACGAAAAGCAGCTGCAGGAGGCGCTTGATAAGCAGAAAACCAGCAACGGCAAAATGCTTGGCGACGTCATGCTCGAAATGGGGCTTGTTTCCGAAACGCAGCTGGCGCAGGCGCTCTCCATCAGACTGAAGGTGCCTTTCGTTGACCTGGCTTCCGTGCAGATAAACAAGGACGCGGTAATGAAGATCCCCGAGCAGACCGCAAGGGAAAAGACCGTAATCGCGTTCGATATGCACAACAACCGCCTGATGGTGGCTTCCAACGACCCGATCAACTTCTACATCTTTGAGGAGCTGAAGGTCCAGACCGGCATGGAGATCGTGCCGCAGATATCCACCAAGACCCAGATCCAGGAGGCTATCGGCAGATTCTACTCGCAGCAGACCGTTAACAAGGTTATGAACGAACTGGACGACGAGGCTGCCGCCGCTGCTCAGCAGAACCAGGTGGTGGATCAGCAGTCCGGCGAGCGTATCGACAACGCGCCTATCGTCCGCCTGGTAAACACCATGGTTGAAACCGCATTCCACATCAATGCGTCGGATATCCATATCGAGCCGTTCAAGAACCGCACCCGTATCCGTTTCAGAGTTGACGGCGAGCTTGTAGAGCAGGAGGCAATGAAGGTTTCCCCGGCGCTGCATAACTCCCTCATCACCCGTATAAAGATCCTCGGCGGAATGAACATCGCCGAGAAGAGAATCCCGCTTGACGGACGTTTCGGAATGAAGATCGACGGCATCAACCTCGACGTCCGTGTATCCACGATCCCGTGCGTTTACGGCGAGAAGTGCGTTATACGACTGCTTTCCACCGCCGATGAAAAGACAAGAAAGATCACCGACCTTGGTATGACGGATTACAACTACGAGATGTTCAAGCAGATAATCCGCTGCCCGAACGGCGTTATGCTGGTTACAGGCCCTACCGGTTCCGGTAAGTCCACGACGCTTTACGCGACCCTCGGAGAGCTTTCCAAGCCGAACGTAAACATCGTAACCGTTGAGGACCCTGTCGAGAAGAAGATCGACGGCGTAAACCAGTGCCAGATCAACGCAAAGGCAGGCATGACCTTCGCCGCCGCCCTCCGTTCTATCCTCCGTCAGGACCCGGATATCATAATGGTCGGAGAGATCCGTGACGGCGAAACGGCGGATATCGCCATCAGAGCCGCTATCACAGGTCACTTCGTGCTTTCCACACTGCATACCAACGACGCGGCTTCAACCATCGTCCGTCTGGTGGACATGGGCGTTGCGCCGTACATGGTCGCTTCCTCCCTGGTTGGTATCATCGCTCAGCGACTTGTCAAGCTTCTCTGCAACGAGTGCAAGGAGCAGATCACCCTCACCGATCCGGCTGACCTCCGCCTTGTAAGCATGGATAAACCCGTGCAGATATGTCAGGCGCACAAGGGCGGCTGCAAGAAGTGCAGGGGAACGGGTTATTCCGGACGTACCGCTATCCATGAGATCATCGTTACGTCTAACGATATAAAGGAACTCATCTCCAGGGGCGCCACCGCCGAGGAGATCGGCGCCAAGGCAACGGAGAACGGTACGCTGCTGCTTCGTGACAACGTTACGAAGATGGTGCTTGCCGGAAGAACTACCATGGACGAGCTGGTTAAGGCGACGTATACAGTCTGATAAAGTGCGTGGTAATATTACTCCTCGGATAATCCAACTGGGATACGGACAGCGGAATGCCGTGCAGGGAAGTTGTCCGGGAGCAATAATACGGACGCCGCCGGAATACTTATTTAAAAGGAGCGTAACATCGTGGAAGGCATGAACACAAACAATATAATGGACATCAACAGGATACTTGACGAGGCGCGCGAACTCGGCTGCTCGGACTTGCACTTCACCGCAGGTCTGCCGCCGGTAGTACGTCTGCACGGTTCCATCAGGAAGCTCAGCGGCTACCCGGACTGCACTGAGCCGATCATCGTAAACATCATCAACCAGATCACCTCGATCAAGCATAAATCCCAGATATCCAAGGGACTGGACACCGACTTCTCGTATGTGTCCACCGCGGGATTCCGTCACAGAGTCAACGTGTATCGTCAGCGCGGATACCACGCTGTTGCGATACGACTTCTGCGCAACGATATCCCGACCCTTGCCGACCTGTCGCTTCCGGCTACGCTGGGCGAATTCGCAATGGCGCCACGCGGACTGGTGCTTGTAACAGGCCCTACCGGTTCCGGTAAGTCCACAACACTGGCGGCGATGATCGACCACATCAACAGATCAAAGAACTGCCACATCATCACCGTCGAGGATCCTATCGAGTATCTGCACACACATAAGCAGTCCATGGTAAACCAGCGTGAGATCGGGCAGGATGTTGACAGCTTCGCCGGATCTCTCCGTGCCGCACTCCGTGAGGACCCGGACGTTATCCTGGTCGGAGAAATGCGTGACTTTGAAACCATCAACGCTGCCGTAACCGCCGCAGAAACCGGTCACCTCGTGTTCTCCACACTGCATACCACCGGCGCCGCAGAAACCATCGACCGTATCATCGACGTATATCCGCCGCACTCCCAGGGGCAGATCCGCTCACAGCTTGCGAACTCCGTTGTCGGTATCATCTCCCAGACCCTCGTCCCCACCGCAGACGGCAAGGGACGCTGCGCGGCTCTCGAGATACTCGCGGCAACCGATGCGATACGCTCCATGATCCGTGAGGGCAAGATATTCCAGGTTCCCACTGCGATCGCGACAGGTAAGAAGAACGGAATGTTCACCCTCGACCAGGACCTTGCAAGACTGGTCAACATGGGCAAGATCACCAAGGAAGTCGCGCTCACACGCTGCCAGGATCCGAACGAATTCAAGAGATATCTCTCCGTTGGATTCTGATATCCCGGGTATTTTCCCGGCTGTATGGAAATTCCGCAGCCGGGATTTTCCGTATCCGGGGCGACATGCAATAAAAGGAAGGGTTGGTAACATGAGTCTTAAAGGAAAAAAGGGATTCACGCTGGTGGAAATGCTAGTTGTCATAGCGATAATCGGCGTGCTCGCCGGGATACTTATCCCGACGATGATAGGCGTTGTGCAGGATTCCCAGATCGCTTCTGCAAACGACACCGCGAAATCCATCAGAAGCCGCACGGCGGAATTCCTGGTGGGTCTGGATACCCGGCTGAAAACCCGGGTGACGGGGCAGCGGTCGGTGTATATCACCGTGAGCGGCGGCGACTGGTCGATAACCGGGGGGAATGCCTCCGACTGGCTGGACGGGAAGAACCACTGGTCAACCGCGGTGACGGTGCGCGGCGACAACCCGGCAAATCGCGAAACGGAGCTTCTTCCGTATCTGGCTTCGACTATGCCAGATGTGGACAGCGCATACATGGAAATGCATATAGAGGAGGGAACCGTTATTGGCGTGTCGTTCATCAATAACGCAGCGGCGCCGGTGTCAGATATGCCGCTTCCGTCGGATTTCCGCAGTGGTGTGTTCGGATATGGGGGTTCTCAGAAAGCCGGGATATGCGATGGCGAGATTCTCGGCACATCGCCAATTCTTCCTCTCGCATGAGATAAATGCGTAATGTAAACGTTTTAGCAAAGTTACATGATTTTTTCACACAATTTGCACAAAAACGCTCATAATAAATAGATTGTTTTAAACGAAATTGCGCCTCGCATGCAATTTTTTTGAAAAAACGCTTGCATTTTTTTAGACGATAGGATATAATGTGATTACAGCGATGGAGCGGCGCTCCGGAGCGATTTGACAAGGATATAACTCCGCTGGGGTTATACATAAAAAATTTTTTATTTTCAGGAGGTCTTTACAATGATAAAGAAGCTTCAGAGCCTTAAGAAGAAAAAAGGCTTCACCCTCGTTGAGCTGATCGTAGTTATCGCTATCATCGGCGTACTGGCAGCAATTCTGGTTCCGACCATGCTGGGTTACGTTACATCTTCCAGAATCACATCTGCTAACTCTACTGCATCTTCTCTGAGATCTTCCATCAACTCTTTCATCACGAGCATGGATTCTGCAGGTGCAGGAATCAAGAGAAGCACGACTGCTTCTACTTGGACGATTACAGTTTCTGGCGGAACAGTAACTGCTACTCCGGCGGCTAGCGACTTAACAAACTCTGCATCTAGCTACTCCTATACAGCAACAAACAGCAAAGTTGATGGTTCCTGCAACAGCGGTTTCGCTGGCAAGTTCGCTGACATGATTGCTAATGACTATACTTTCACTGACGCAGCTGTTACAGCTTATATTCAGAATGGTCAGTGCATCGGTGTAGTTTACTACGCAGGCGATACAATGCCTTCCGATATTCCTGGTGATAGTGATTTCACCGCAGGGACATATGCTTGGGATTCTGCTAATGATGTTGGCGTTAAGGGCGGCGAGATTATCGGCACAAACCCCGATCTTAAGATGTCTTAATCTTCAAATGATTGGAAATTAGTCAACACGGTTTTCCTCGGCGGCGCAAGCCGTCGGGGAATTAGTGTTATTATTCAAGCGTTTATCCGACATCAGATGAGCGTTTGAATAATGGCGCTCCGGCGCTCAGCGCGCACATAATTCACGAAAGGCGGAATATCGCATGATACAATACCTTCAGAGAATGAGGAGAAAAAAAGGCTTCACGTTTGTTGAACTTATCGTTGTTATAGCTATTATTGCGGTGCTTTCCGCAGTTGTACTGACGAACCTTATTGGTAGCGACAGTTCTAAGCAGCGCTCCGCGAATGTGAACGCGCAGACGTTTTTCACCGCAGTGCAGCTCGCCATGACCCGTGCGCAGACCACCGAGCGTTCGCTTGTAAGCTACGCCACCGGGGAATTCCACTTCATCGAGTACGAAAAGGGCGTCAACACCATCAAGAGCCAACTCGGCGAGAGCGCTCCGCTGATGTTCATCGAGGCGGAATTCGAACAGCGAGGAATCAAGGGCGTCCACATTGAGGAGACCCTCACAAGGCTCATGGCGCTGCCGGATTTCGACGGAACCACCCAGACCACCCTCGAAAGCTACATCGCGACCAACCTTGACAAGTACATGGTGGACAGCTACCAGGGGTATTTCTACGCCGTGGTTGACAGCAACTTCACCGTGCTCGCCACACACTTCGTGCAGGACCGCCTGCCCATGAGCACAAGCTACGCAAATGCAAGCGCTTTCCGCGACGCGCTCATGCTGAACTCCTCCGAGAGAGTGACCGGCAACGACTGTATTCTCGGCTCCTGCTGGGAGGGCAACGTGTTCCCGACCACCGGCGACTACGTCTTTAATGCTCCCGGCTCCACCGACCCGGATTTCGACCTCTACTTCGCTGCGTAAGCGCAATATCGGACTACCTACCGTAATTCCTCACATCTGTGCAGGAATTACGGTATTTTTTTGCAAAAATCGCGTTACGGCGCTAAAGTTTGGAGCGGCGCTGCCGATAATATGAATAGGCGAAGTAATATATGAGCGTACTATACCCTAAAAGATATCGCCGCTGAACAAAGGAAAGAACATATAAATAATGCAGAGGAGGCAGAGCATTTATGGAGATAAAAAGAATAAACGGCGTGATTTCCGCCTATAAGACCGCCAGAAAAGGCACCGCGCAAAGGTCAGAGTCTGCTTCCCAGACCAAGAACACCGACCGGGTGGAGTTCGGGTTCGACACAGCGCTCCAGGCAGCCAGAAACGGTATCGCCGCGGCGGTCAGGGCGGACGCAACTCCCCAGGAACTGAGCCAGGCTCAGCAGTCCATGGACAGCGTGGAGCCGAACGAGCTTGCAAACTACATCATATTCGGGTGACAATATGGACGAGAGAACCGCACAGGCAGTCATAAGGTGCCTTGAAATAGACTGCGACTTCTACCGGGAGCTTCACATGTTCCTCATGAAGAAGCACACGAAGATACTCGACGACGACCTCGAATGGCTCACGCAGTCGCTGAACACGGAGCAGGCGTACGTCATGAAGAGCCAGTCCCTCGAAACCAAGCGCCAGGCGCTGTTTCAGGGTCTGGGTATCGCCGACAGGAAGCTGTCCGACATGATGGATGAGGTCCCGGACGGCTGCCGCGCCAAGATGAGGCAGCTCACAATGCAGCTCGGCGACCTCGTGGACAATATCCGGGAGATCAACGCGCAGACAAGCGAGATCGTAAAGCGCAAGCTGGAGAATCAGCAGGAGCTTGTCAAGCGCGCCGGCATTCTCAACAAGCCCGAAACCTACACCCGCAGCGCGTCCAAGGTTTCCGGCGGAAGCTCCGCGAAGGCTTTCAGGGAAATATAGCACAGACAGCATTATCCGGCATTTAGGAGGAAAATATATATGCGCCCCACATTCCTGGGATTTGAAACACAGAAGCGTACTTTGCAGGTCGCACAGAAGAGCCTGGATATCGCAGGCAACAACGTTTCCAACATCAACACCATCGGCTACACCCGTCAGCGCGTGGATCTCTATTCCATGTACGTCAGCGGAAACCAGAGCCTCAGATGGTGCAGCAACACGAACAATCTCTCCCTCAACGGTCAGGGCGTCAACGCCTACGGCGTCAGCCAGACCAGGGATCAGTACATAGACAAGAGATACCGCGAGAACACCGCGGTAGAGGCGGAAACCGAAAAGTCCGTCAATATCCTCTCGGATATCGAGGACGTGCTCGACAACATCGACACCGACGGCCTGCAGTACTTCACCGAGCAGTACTTCAAGGCGCTCCAGGATTACTCCGTTGAGCGCCCGGACGCCGCCGAGGTGGCTACTATCGCCGCAAATTCCGCGGTCAACCTGTGCAGGCTCCTCAACGATTACAGCACCAAGCTCCAGGAGGTCGAGGATACCTACGTCGGCGAGATGGAGGACACCGTCGGATACGTCAACAACCTGCTCAGCGAGATAAACACCCTCAACGACCGTATCGCCAAGGAACTCATCAACTATCCGGACGAGTACGGTCCGAACGAGCTTTACGACCAGCTCAACATGTATATAGACGAGCTCGCGAACTACGGCGATATTTCCGTCACCAAGAACTCCAACGGGACATACTCCGTGGATATGGCAGGCGTGAATATAATCGACGGCGAGAAGTTCAAGGCAAACTACTTCGTCATGCAGGATTTCGCCAAGGCGGGCAACCAGGCGGCGCTCAACTTCGAGAGCGGCGAAGAGGTCAACCTCCACTCCGGCATTCTGAAATCCTATATCGACATGCTCAACGGCAACGGAGTTTACGCCACCGGCCGCCAGAACGGCACCCACGGTATCGCCTACTACAAGACCGCTATCGACGAGTTTGCGCGCACCCTCGCGAACACATTCAACTCCGCGAACGGAGCGGACGATGACCCCAGACGCCAGATGTTTGTCGGCTACCCTGCCGGCGGCAAGGACCCCACCGCCGATGAGAACGGCGACGGCGAACTGGACGGAGGTTACTCCGAGGTAGTCATCACCGCCGGGAATATCCACGTTTCCACCGTGTGGAAGGAGAATCCTACCATGATCGGCATGGTGAAATCCATCGATGAAACCACCGGAAAGGCTGTCTACGGCTATGATGAAACCACCGACAAGGACGGCAAGGCGAATCTCCAGAACACCAACGTGCTGTATCTGCTCTCCAGGTTCGAGAGCGGCGTGAAGTTCGGCAACGAGAACGACTTCAAGGGCAGCGTTTATCAGTATATTTCATTCCTGAGCGACAGGCTCGCGGAAACCATAAGCTACGAAACCAGCCGCAACGACACTGCGAAATCCACCGTTGACACGCTTCTGGACGCCCGGGACGAGGTTTCCGGCGTGCAGATGGACGAGGAGGGTATCAACATGCTGAACTACCAGAAGTGGTACAGTGCTTCCTCCCGTATGCTGACGACCATGGACGACGCTCTGGATAAGCTCATCAACGGCACCGGCAGAGTGGGACTTTAAGGAGGTAAGCTGAGTGAGAATAACCAATTCAACGCTGCTGCGCAACTACGACAGGAATCTCAAGCGTATCTCCACACAGAAGTACGCTTCTGAGAACAAGATATATTCCGGCAGGCAGTACAACCGTGCGAGCGAATCTCCGCTCAAGGCGACCAAGGCGCTCACCGTAAGAAAGCAGCTCTGGCACACCGAGCAGTATCAGGAGAACCTCAAGGTGGCGGATAAGTTCTACACCGAGGCGGAGACCTCCCTGCTCCAGGTATCCGAGCAGCTTGCCTCCGTCCGGGAAACGATAATCTACGCCTGCAACTCCACCAAGGACAAGGCGACAGACCTCAATATCCTCGCGGAGCAGCTTGAAACCAAGGCGAAGGAGATGTGCTCCATCTTCAACACCAACAGCGCGGAGCGTGCGATATTCGGCGGCGAGAGCAACAGCGATGAGCCTTTCACCATTGAATACGACGCAGACGGAAGAGCCACCACGGTGCTTTATCACGGCGTTCCCGTCAATGCTTACAGCAAAGAGAGCGACTTCCCGTATTCCAACGACGTCTACATCGACATCGGTATCGGTATGGTCATCACCGACAACCAGGAGGTCGATCCGCAGTCCGTGCTGAAGATATCCTTCAACGGCGCCGGCGTTTCCGGCTGTGGGTTCGAGGCAAGCGGAAAGGACAGCACGATACTCCGCCCGGACAGCCTCAGGAGCGGCACTGATCAGGAGAACACCGTCAGAATGACCGCCGGCGGAAAGACTGTCACAGTCAAGTTCAAGGGCAGCAGGACCGACGATATACAGACTGCAATAAAGAACGCATTCAACAACGCCGGCGTAACTGATCCTAAAAAGATACCCGTCATTGACACCAAGGGTCAGCTCACGATGGGCGACGGGAGCTCGGCGTATGTTTCGGAAACGCCCTCCATCAACCTGGATCAGCTGAACGACGGACAGAACTACACCATCGACGTTTACGCCAGCGGTACGAAGAAAACCATCACGTTCACCGCCGGAGCGGATACCGCTGACACGGCGGCGAATATCCAGGCGAAGCTGGACGAGGCGTTCAAGAGGGAAAAGCACGTTCCCACCATCGACGACGATGGAAATATCAAGGTGGAATACCTCAACGCGAAGGGCGAAACGGTAAGCGAGAACGTCTACCTCGCCAAGAGCGATACCGGCACAAAGCCGGATATAAAGAACGGGGATACCTACTCCAACAACTACCTCCAGGTGACGCTGGACGCTGCTGCGGCGCTCCGCAGAGGCGACATTGACTACGCGAACGCATGCATCGACAGGATCGTGAACTCCTCCGAGAATCTGCTTGTCGAGATCGCAGACCTGGGTAATTCCGAGGAGTATATCGAGTTCAACCAGAGCCGGTTCGACACGAGAACGCTCAACCTCAAGGAGCGCCAGAAGGATCTCGAGGCGACCGACCTTGAGAGCGAGATCACGCTGATGAAAACATACGAGGCTATCTACAACGCGTGCCTCCAGATGTCCAGCAGCATCGTGCCGAACAGCATTTTCAACTACATCAGCTGACAGGTCAGCATTTGGTTTATTTGGGTTAGCATGCGCTGCCGGATAGTCCGGTAAGGCAGGGAAGCCGGCGCATTATAGTTATATATGGCAGGTTACAGACAACCAGGAGGTGTTGGAAGTGAACAGCAATCTACTACAGATAACAACGATCCCGATATCCATCGAGATCAAGGTGACTAACGCTAAGTACGAGTATCCCGACGCTACGGAGCGTCAGCCGAAGGTGAACGTCACAAATACCCAGGGCGGCTATGTCATGAAGGCCGACCCCATCAAGGTGAACATCGACACCTATCAGGCGCGCAAGAGCCTGGGATACGGGCATATGAATGACGGCGATATGATGGCACAGAAGGCGCAGGAGGGATTTTCCCTTGCTTTCCAGGGCACGGCAAGAGTCGCGTCTGAGGGCAATATGCTTGCGAGAGGAATGTCCGCTTCGGAAATCGCGATCCAGAACGCCAGAGCCGGTGCAACAGTTGAAACTATCATGGAGTTCCTGCCGAAGGAGGGCGCAGACATCACCTTCGACGGCGGCACTCTCAGCATTGACTACCAGATGGGCGAACAGGACATCGACTGGGAAACCATGAACCAGCTGCCGATGGAGTTCGTCCCCGGAAGCGTGGAGCTTATCGTACGCGACAGACCCAGGGTCGAGATAGAGTACCTCGGCGGTCCTATCTACTTCCCCAGGAGCGCGGACCCCGAGTACAAGCCCCCGGTGCTGGACGTCAAGGGCTGATCTATTCTGAAAGGAGCGGCGGCAATACGCCGGAATGCCTATGAAGATAATTACCAGAGATTTTGGCGAGCAGGAAGTTGACGAGAGCAGGATCATCACGTTCCCTGAGGGAATAATCGGGTTTGAGGACAAGAAGAAGTACGCACTGCTCAGTCCGCTGGGCGATGAGAAGTTCCCGATGTGGCTCCAGGCGGTGGATTCAAAGGAGCCGTGCTTCGTGGTCTACGACCCGATGGAGATATACAGCGGATACAGGTTCGAGATATCCGATGAGGAGCAGGCAACGCTGCGCATAGACGAGGATTCCCCCTACCGCTGCCTTGCCGTTGCGATCGTCCCGGAGGACTACCGCAAGACGACCATCAATCTCCGCTGCCCCATCGTCGTCAATACGAAGGAGCGCATTGCGGCCCAGGTCATTCTGACGGAGCATTATGAATTCAAGGCTCCGGTCTATGAGGAGGGCTGAGCATGCTTGTTGTTACCAGAAAGACGGACGAGAGCCTGATAATTTCGGATAATATCGAGATCACGGTCCTTGAAATAGGCAAGGACAAGGTGAAGATAGGCATAAACGCACCAAAAGAGATCAAAGTAATCCGCAGCGAACTGAAGGACGCGCGCCAGACCAACGAACAGGCGGCGCATTCCTCCGGCAGCGCGATCGCGGAGCTGCTGAAGCAGCATAAACAGGAGGAGAACTGACATGGCAGATACAATGAGGATCAGCGGTCTTACCTCGGGATTTGATACCGAGAGCATGATCAAGCAGCTGATGTCGTCTTACCAGACGAAGATAGACAAGCAGAACCAGAAACTCCAGAAGCTGAGCTGGCAGCAGTCCGCTTATCAGGACGTCACAAAGAAGATCACCGAGTTCAAGAACAAGTATTTCGATGTGCTCAAGCGCGATACATATCTGATGAGCAGCTCCACCTTCAACAAGTTCACTTCCAGCGTGACCGCCACAAACGGCGCGGACACCACCGGGCTTACTGTAAGCACCACCAGCAACTCCGCTGCCGGAAGCTACAAGGTGAAACTCGCACAGCTCGCGACTTCTTCCAGGGCGGAGGGCGGCAATGTCAATGTCGCTAATTTCCGGCTCGATCTTGACAAGGCGGTGTCCGCCGGCGGTAAGGACGTCACAAACGCAGACGGCAGCAAGACCAGACAGTTTGAGCTTGCGCTTGACGTTAAGGTGGGAAGTGTTTCCAAAACCATTAATTTTGACGTAAGTGCAGCCCTTGACGCAGACGGCAATATCGCTGATAAGGACGCGCTGTATCAGGATCTGACCGACGCGCTCAATACAAAGCTTCAGGAAGGATTCGGATATTCCGGCAGGACCGGAAGCAATGCGACGGGTGCCACAGACTCTAACGGGAACGAGTGGTTCCTTCAGGCGGAACTTGGCGCTGACGGGAAGGTCGGCTTCAGGGTGGGCGGAAACTCCACCGTCACGGTTACTGAGAACAAGGGCAACTTCGGAATGGCGCAGGCTGCTTCAAGGGTCGCGGTTTCCACCGGCAGCGTTGTCACTGGCACCAACACCTTTGCGGTGGACATAGGCGGAAAGACGACAAATGTCAGCTTCGAGGGCGTTTCCACGACTTATTATGACAGCCGCACCGTTTCCGGCAACGAGAGCATTCTCAAAGAGTTCAACGAGCTCAAGCTTGCCGCTTACCGCCGGGATAATAAATTATCCGACAATCAGACGGTAACACAGACGCAGCTTGATAATTATACCTACACCAGCGAACAGGCGGCAAAGGATAAGAATGCCGCTGCAATAAAGAAAGCGCTCGGAACCGCTCTCCCTGATTATTCGTTCACCCTTGACGGTTCCTATCTTACGGCAAAGAAGGGGTCGGAGAGCGTTGATTTCTCGCTGACTTCGGTTGACGGCGGTACTCTCGGACTTGCCAAGGCTTCCGCTTCAAACAAGATAAATACGTCTACCACGCTTGACTCGCTCGGTTTTAAGCCGGATTCTGACGGGAAGTATTCGCTGAAAATAAACGATACCGAGATCACCGTTGATAAGTACGCCACTGTTTCCACGCTCATGAGCGCTGTGAACAAGTCCGACGCCGGGGTGACGATGACATATTCTTCCCTCGCCAACAGCTTCATGGTTGAGGCCAACGAGAAGGGCGGAGCCGGCAGGGTGGATATACAGTCCGGCGACCTTGCAAAGGGTCTGGGACTCGCCGACGATAACGGCACCGTGGGCTACACCCAGGGGCAGAACTCCATCTTTGAGATCAACGGTCAGGAGATCTATCTCAACGACAATACTTACACCCTGGACGGAACCACGTTCACGTTCGACGATAATATGAAAGTCGGCGAAACCTACACTGCGACCATTTCCAAGGACGCAACCACCGTCAAGGACACCATCAAGAAGTTCGTTGAGGACTACAACCAGCTTATCGACGACGTTTACGGGCATATCGGCACGGCTCCGGCAACGGACAGCAGCGGCAACAAGTACGACCCGCTGACCGACGACGAGCGCGACGAGATGAGCGAGGACGAGATCACCAAGTGGGAGGAGAAGGCAAAGCAGGGCGTTATCTACAACGACTCCACCGTTTCCTCCATCATGAGCCAGATACGCATTGCGCTCTACGGCAGCGTGACCATGGACGACGGCTCCAAGTTCGGTATCTACAACATGGGTATCAAGACCTCCAGCGAGTGGTCCGAGCACGGAAAGCTTGAGATCGACGAGGACGCTCTCGACAAGGCGTTCGAGAACAACCAGGACGCAATAATAAAGCTGTTCACCGACAGCAACACCGGTATCATGGCAAAGGTCAACAAGGTCATGGACAGCGCCGTAAAGAGCACCGGCAAGGCTGAGAACAGGGGAACCCTGGTACGCAAGGCAGGCAAGGAGAACAGCTCCGTTACTGCCGACAGCACCATCTACAAGGAGATGAAGCGTATCCAGCAGCGCATGAGCGACCTCCAGACAAAGTACTCCGACAAGGAAGAATACTGGTGGAAGGTGTTCACCAACATGGAGAGCGCGCTGTCTGACCTGAACAGCCAGACAAGCTATATTTCCTCATATTTCGGCACTTCCGGCAACTATCAGTGAAATAACGCGGCGGAGTGAGCGCTCCGCCGCCACCATAAAGAAAACAGAGGGCACAGGTTATGTCTAATCCCTATTCAGCATACAAGAAGCAGTCCGTAACGACTATGACGCCGGTCGAGGTCGTCATCAAGCTGTACAGCGAAACCGAGCGGCAGCTCGCCATCGGTGTGAACGCAATACGCACCAAGGAGATCAAGAAGGCGCACGAATCCCTGATGAAGGCGCAGGAGTTACTGGGTGCTCTGCGCGGTTCACTTGACATGGACGTCCCGGTGTCGAAGAACCTCGATCAGCTGTACGAATTCTTCCAGAGGACAGCGGAGAAGGCAAACATCAGGAAGGACGAGGATACCGCCGCCGAGGTGGAAAAGATCATTCCGATGGTCGGTGAACTGCGGGACGCTTTCACCCAGATAAGCCAGATGACCAAGGAAGAGATCGAGGCGCAGGAGAAGTCGCGCAAGAAGTAAGCGGGAGGTGTTATTTATGGCAGAGATCAAAGGCTGCGAGGGCGTTATCGCTCTGATGAAGCAGATCTACGAGGTGCTTCAGGAATACGAAAAGCAGACGGACGCCATGAGTAACGCCGATCTGGAAACCCTGCAGCAGGCGCTTTTCAACCGCAACGAGCTTATCGGCAGGCTTGAGGAGCTAAAGCAGCAGGTGGAGGGCGTGATCGAACTGGAGCTGAGCGAGGAACGCCAGCTGCTCAACGATCTTGTCCATGGCAGCTACGTCGGTATTGCGCTGGACGAACAGCACAAGGAACTACAGCTTATCCAGCGGAACATCACCGTGATAAAGCAGCGTATCGTTGACAAGGACCGGGTCATCTCCGGGCAGTTCAAGAGCCAGCACATGGATTCCCGGCGCGAACTGGAACAGCTCAAGCAGACGCGCCAGAAGATCGGCTACTACAACAGCGCGGTCGTCGGCAGGGCAACAGGGCAGTCGCTCAACAAGAATCTGTAATCAGTTATCCCCCGGGGTCAGGAACTCCGGGGGATAGTTTTTTGTGCGTGAATAAAGGAACGGGGCAGGCGATGAGCCTGCCCCGTGTGGTTGATTCAGATGTTATCAGCTTCCGCTGTATTCGGAGAGCTGTACATCGAATTTCACGGTCTTGTCGCGGCCGCGGCTGTCAGTCCTTACGACGGTGACGGTCACGGTGTCGCCGGGCTTCATGTCCTTGATGACCTCGGAAACCTCGTCAACGGAGCGTACCTCGGTGCCGTTGATGGCGGTGATGGTGTCGCCCACAACAAGCTCGCTGTTCGCGATCGCAAGGCTCTTGTCAATGTCCGTTACCAGAAGTCCGGGGGTCATGCCCTGGATCGCACCCAGGTAGTCGCTGACCTGAAGGCAGGTGATACCAAGTATCGGTCTGCCGGTTACATAGCCCTTGGTGATAAGGTCGCTGATGACTGTCTTTGCGTCGTTGATGGTGATCGCGAATCCCAGGTTCTCTGCGTTGTCGTTTACCAGCTTCATGTTGACTACGCCGACGACCTCGCCGTACATGTTGAACATTCCGCCGCCGGAGTTACCGCTGTTGATCGCGGTATCCGTCTGGATAGCGGATACGCTGTTGTCGTCGTATACCTGGCGGTTCAGTCCGGAAACCACGCCCTTGGACACGGAGGTTTCAAGTCCCAGCGGATTACCGATTACCACAACGTCGTCGCCCAGGCTCAGCTCATCGGAGTCGCCCAGTTTTGCGGCGGTCAGTCCCTCGGCGTCTATTTTCAGCACCGCAAGGTCGGTGTCGGTATCCGAGCCGAGCAGCTCGGCGTCGTAGCTGTTGGATACGCTGTCGCCGGTGTTGGGGTCGGTGGTGTTCACGTTTACGACCAGCCTGGATACGGGGTAAGTATCATTCTCTGCGACATGCGCGTTGGTCAGGATATATCCGTCCTGGGAGATCACGATACCGCTGCCGGCGCCGTACAGGGTTTCCTGTCCACGGTAGTTGACGTAGACCTCAATGTACACGATGGAATCCTTGACAGCCTTCACGAGATCCCTTGTGTAGGCGTAGGTGCCGTCGCTGTTGTATTCCACGTTGCCGGAGGTGGTGTGACCGGAAACTCCCGACTGGAGGGAGTCGATCACCTCCTGTGCGTCGCTGGAGAGGCTGCTGCCGGAATCCTGGGAATCCGCGGAGCTTCCATCGGAGGAAGTCGTGGTGTCGGATACGGAGGAGCCGCTGACCATGCTCATCGCCTTGTTGGCGGCAAATGCGCCGCCGAATCCCGCACCGCCGCAGAGTACTGCGACCGCGGCGATAAGCGCAATGACCCTGCCGGTCTTGTGGGTGTTGGGCTTCTTCGGGGGCTGCGGCTCGGTGGAGAAGCTGCCCTGATATTGCTGGCTCTGTGTATCCTGACGGTTCATGCCGTTAGTGTTGTTCATATCGTTCATGTTATTGTTATTGTAGTCATACATAGATCATTCAATCCTTTCACCGGTCATCGGATACTGTCCGGATACCGTTTCTCTTTTGTGATTACAGTATATCAATCCATTGTGTATATCAGGTGAAACAAATTTGAACAAATAATTAAATCACGCTGAACAACTATTCAACGTCATGTGTCAGCCCATGCTTGCCGGGGCTTCGCTCATGGAGGGAGCCTCCTGACCCTTGACGGCGCGGTCCGCCGCGAGGGCTATGGCGCATTCCAGGCGCTTTTTCTGCATTTCACAGGCGATCTTGTAAGGCTTCTTGACGTCGCCCTCGTAGATGAAGCTGTTCGCATTGCAGCCTCCGGAGCAGAAGAACTTCGCCCAGCAGCTGCGGCAGCCTTCCTTGCTGTAGACATGGACCTTGGAGAAGTAGGTCTTTATATCATCGTTGAAAGTTCCATCATAAAGGTTGCCCATTTTCCACTGCTCTATTCCGACGAACTGGTGGCAGGGGTAGATATCGCCGTGGGGCTCCACCGCAACGTAGTCGTTGCCGCAGCCGCAGCCGCGCAGGCGCTTGATGGCGCAGGGACCTGCGTTCAGGTCCACCATGAAGTGGAAGAAGTTGAACTTGTCCTCGGTACGTTCAGCCATGATGTCGCACAGCTTGTCGTACTCGGAGAACACTCTCGGCAGGTCCTCCTCGTTGAGGGCGTAGGGCATTGTGGGGTCGGTGACGACAGGCTCGGCGGAAAGCTGCACGAATCCCAGGTCGCGCATTGCGAGGATATCGTCCGTGAAATCAAGGTTGTACTTTGTGAATGTCGCCCGGACGTAGTAGTCCTTGGTGCCGCGGCTCTGCACCAGCTTCTGGAACTTGGGCACGATTATGTCGAAGCAGCTCTTTCCGTTGACGGTCTTGCGGATACGGTCGGTGACCTCGCGCCTGCCGTCCAGGGAGAGGACGCAGTTACTCATCTCCTTGTTGATGTAGGCTATCTTCTCGTCGTCCAGCAGGATTCCGTTGGTGGTGATGGTGAAGCGGAAGTGCTTGCCGTACTTCTTCTCAATGGAGCGCGCGTATTCCACGGTCTGTACTACCGTATCCCACGCCATGAGCGGCTCGCCGCCGAAGAAATCCAGCTCCAGCTGCTCGCGGTTTGCGGAGCGCTCGATGAGGAAGTCTATCGCCTTCCTGCCGGTTTCGGGGGTCATGATACAGCGCTCGCCGCCGAAATCGCCCTGCTGTGCGAAGCAGTATTCGCAGCGCAGGTTGCAGTCGTGGGAAACGTTCAGGCACATGGACTTCACGGGGGATTTCACCATGGTGTCGCTGTATTTCTCGTAGTCGTCCTCGGCAAAGAGGGCGCCGTCCTTGTACAGCTGGTAAAGTTCCGCGTAGCTTTCACAGACCTCGTTTTCGGAGTACTGCGGAAGCTTTCCGGGGAGGTCGGAGGGCATGGTTTCGCTCATTGGGGCGTCGATGTAGTCCAGCATATCATATGCGCAGTCGTCGGGCAGGTGCACTGCGCCGCTGTTTACGTCGAGCACTATATTATAGCCGAGCTGTTTGAACTTGTGTATCATTGGATTTCGCCTTTCTATATGGTATGTCGTTGTTATCAAAAAAACTGGGCGGAACAGTTCCGCCCATCGTGTGTAATATCAGGTGGATATTACTTTTCAGACTCACATTTCTGGTTTGCAACTGTGCAGGAGGTCTTGCAAGCAGACTGGCAGGAGCTCTGGCACTTGCCGCAGCCGCCCTTTACAGCGGAAGCCTTCAGGTTAGCCTTGTTGATGGTTGTGATGTGCTTCAAACTAAACACCTCTTTCGTGTAGTATTACAGGTCGCTGCCTGTTATCATTACTAGTATAGCATATCTCGTGGAATATTTCAAGTAGCAATGAGAGATTTTTTTGAATTAATGACCCCGACCGGCGAGGTCAAAAAAATCCCCCTAAAATTCCCACCTCCGGATTGTGCAATATTGCTGAAAACATAAAAAAAGGAGTTTTATAATGAACGGCGCTTGAAAAAATCCGTAAAATACTGTATAATTATATTTGAGTAGCAGCGGAGCGGTATTGGCTCCGTACAGGGAGGGGGAGCCTAATGGACGTGTATATGGCGCGGCAGCCGATTTTCGACACCGATAATCATGTCTACGGCTATGAGCTGCTTTACCGCAGCAACGGCAAACAGAATGAATACAACGGACTTGACGGGGACGCTTCCACCGCCGATGTTGTCACCAACGCCTTTTTCGGGCTGAATATCTCCGAAATCATCGGAAAGAACAAGGCGTTCATCAATTTCACCTCCAACCTGCTAAAGCGCGGAGTGCCAAAGATGATCTCGCCGGAGCTCGTCGTCGTGGAGGTCCTTGAGAACCTCATGATGGACGAACAGCTTCTCGCCGCCTGTCAGGAACTCAAGGAACGCGGCTATACCCTCGCTCTGGACGATTTTGAATACGATAACAGCTACAGCCAGCTGTTCGAACTCGGCGATATCGTCAAGATAGATTTCCGCACGCCGCAGAAATCCATTGAGGAAACGGCGTACATCTGCCGCTACTGCAACAAACTCCTGCTGGCGGAGAAGATCGAGACCCAGGAGGAATTCGAGTGGGCGAAGAAGCTCGGATGCAGCTTCATGCAGGGTTATTACTTCGCGAAGCCCACCATAATGTCCCGGAACAGTATTACGCCGCTGCCCGTGAACTTCATGAGGGTCATGCAGCTGGTTTCACAGCCGGAGCCGGAATTCAGCGACATCGTGGACGTCATCTCCTGCGACACCGCGATGTGCCAGCGCCTGCTCAGGCTCATAAACTCCGTGTATTTCGGCGTGCGCAACCGCGTCAGCTCCATCGGGCAGGCTCTGGTCATTCTGGGGCTGGACTACCTGCGCGAGTGGATATATCTCATGGGAATGCAGCGCATAACCCGCAGCGACAACGTGGAACTCATGCGTATCTCCTGCCTGCTGGCGAAGTTCTGCAAGCAGCTGGCGCTGATGATTCCTCAGGCGGCTCCCGACGCGGATTCCTTCTACCTGATGGGTCTGCTGTCCATGGTCACTTACGGCGGAGAGCGCGCTCTGGCGCAGGCGCTCGAGGAATTCCCCCTTACCCCGGAGATAAAGAACGGTCTGATGGGAAAGGGCGGCGTGTACAGCGATGTGTTCGACCTCGCCTACAGCTACGAAAAGGCGGACTGGGCGGCGGTGGATACTTACGTTTCAAAATATGGCCTGGACAGCTCGAAGGTCGCAGAGGCTTTCGTGCAGTGCGTTAAGGAGGCCGAGCGGATACGCATGATGTGATCCGCACTTTAAAATACAGAGGAACAGACAATGGCATTTTTTCTTGATGAGATTGACGGCTGCCTGTGGGACTACCTCCGGCAGACGGATAAGAAGGTCGTGCTCTACGGCATGGGCGACGGCGCGGAGAAGATAAAGTCGGTGCTTGACAGCATTGGCGTCCCCGTGGCGGATATTATGGCGAGCGACGAATTCGTCCGCGGTCACAGCTTCCTGGGTTACCGGGTGAAGAAGCTCTCCGAGGTGGAGGAGCTTTACGGGGAGGATTTCCTGATACTGGTGTGCTTCGGCAGCCAGCTTCCGGACGTGATGGAGCATATTTACTCCATCGCGGAGAAGCACGAGCTTTACGCTCCCAACGTCCCGGTGGTGGGGGACGGGCTGTTCACGCTGGACTACGCCCGGGAGCACCGCAGGGAGCTTGAGAGCGTGTATTCCATGCTGGCGGACGAGCAGTCCAGGCTGGTTTTCGAGAACGTTATCCGCTACAAGCTGAGCGGCAGGCTGGAATTCCTCCGGCAGTGCGAAAGTCCCGAGGAGGAGATGTACGACCTGCTGAAGATAGGTGCGGAGGAAACCTACGTCGATCTGGGCGCGTACAACGGCGACACGATCGTGAAATTCCTGAACGAAACGGGAATGCATTTCCGCAAGATCTACGCGATGGAGCCGGATCACAGGAACTACGTCAAGCTGAAGCGCCGGCTGTATATGATAGGCTCCGGGCTGCTGGAGGCTTACAACTGCGGCGCATGGGACTGCGAAACCGTAATGCGGTTCAGCCTGCGTGCCGGGAGAAGTTCCAAGGTGGACGAGAGCGACCCCGTGAGGGCGGCGAATCCGGCGAGATTCCGCGAGGTGAACATGATGAGCGTCGATCATATGCTCCGGGGAGATGCGGCGACGTTCGTGAAATACGACGTGGAGGGCAGCGAGAAGCAGGCGATAGACGGCGCGCGGCAGACCATTTCGGCGCACCGCCCGAAGCTCTCGGTGGCGCTCTATCACCGCAACGAGGATATGTTCGCTATACCGCTCCAGATAGCCGGGCTGAACAGGAAATACCGCTTCTACATGCGGCACCACCCGTATATCCCCGACTGGGACACCAATCTTTATTGTATCTGAGGTAGCATATGAAGATCGTTATTGGAATAGTGCTGATCGCGCTGGTGATCATGGGACTGGCGGCGTATCTGGTGCTCATGCTGAACGCCCGTGAGATGATATTCTGCGGCGATGTGAAGAACGACAGCGGCACCGCGACGGCGGTCACCCGGGTTTATACCACTGACCTGTCCGCCAACGAAACGCTGTCCGAGATCATCGTCAAGATGAACGAATCCCAGGACGGCGCGGTGCAGGTGCAGGACCTCACCGAGGTGCTGGCGCAGTACCAGAACATAATCTACGCGCCGGTGTTCACCATCACCGTCCAGCAGGTGGATACCTCCACATATGTCATAAACGGCAGCGTATATAACGGCGTGGACGACAACGGTGACGCAGTGAACACGGACTACCGCTACAGCGGCATGAACGTCAGCACGGTGGTGACGGACGGCATTGTGCTCGCCGCCCAGAACGTATACGACGACGTTCAGCAGGACGAGCAGGACCCGGCGTTCATCGAGCGCCCCAGGGTCATCGACCCCATCGTTAAGGGCGAGGCTTCCGAGGCGGCGTTCTCCATGCAGGATTGCAGCAGCTTCCGGGCGATAGTCCACGGGACGGACGCGAAGAAGCTCCCCACCGTCACTTTCGTGTATGTGTACAACGTGGATTCCGAGAATCCGCTGGATTTCACGTCCATCTCCAACGACTCCCTTGCGGTCACGATGAAGATAGCGTTCGACGACAAGGGGAATCTGGCGCCGGAATACGAACTGGTCAAGACCACCCCGGCGGAGGAATAATAACTTATCGGGAGGGGCGTTCCCCTCCCTTGCTTTTTTGGAGGTGAGATCATGGAGTGCAGGTTATGCCCGAGGGAATGCGGCGCCGACCGCGTGAACAATGTGGGATTCTGCGGCATGAAGCGCGGAGTGCGCGTCGCCCGGGCGGCGCTCCATCAGTGGGAGGAGCCGTGTATCAGCGGCACGGACATGTCCCGGGGAAGCGGCACCGTGTTCTTTTCCGGGTGCGTCATGCGCTGCATATTCTGCCAGAACCACGATATCAGCGCCGGCGGCTTCGGGAAGGACATCTCCACAGAAAGGCTCGCGGAAATATTCCTGGAGTTGCAGGACCGGGGAGCCTGGAACATAAATCTCGTCAGCCCCACGCCCTTCGTCCCGGAGATTATCCGGGCGCTGGATATGGTGAGGGGCAGGCTGAATATCCCGGTGGTGTACAACTCCGGAGGGTACGAGCGAGTGGAAACGCTCCGGGCGCTGGAGGGCTGCGTTGACGTGTACCTCCCGGACGTGAAGTACTACTCGGACGAACTCGCGGCGGAGCTTTCCTCAGCCCCCGGGTACTTCGAAATTGCAATGCGCGCCGTGGAGGAAATGCTCCGCCAGACCGGGAAGCCGCAGTCCGGCGCCGATGGAATGCTCCGGAAGGGCGTGATAGTGCGGCACCTTGTGATCCCGGGACATTACCGCGATTCCGTGGAGGTTATACGCCGGGTGGGGGAGCGCTTCGGGCAGGACGTGCTTTTCAGCCTGATGAGCCAGTACACCCCGTTCTGGAAGGCGAAGGAGATAAAATCCCTCAACCGCCGGCTGACCACCTTTGAATACCGCAAGGCACTGGACGCAGTATATGCCGCCGGACTGGAGGGATTCATGCAGGAGCGCAGTTCCGCAAAGGAGGAATACACCCCGGATTTCGACCTCACCGGAATCTGATATCCATGTTGACAACGCTGTCTTTTTGTGGTAAAATGTTTTAAGACTATTTTTGTAGGAGAAACATATGGATATTTTTGAGAGCCTTAACTTTGGTGTTGATGGCGACAGCATTACCGCCGGCAATCAGTGGAGCTGGCATGTTTCCAGGATACTCGGCATGAAGACCCACAGCAATGTCGCGGTTGGAAGCTCCGTGTGGTACAAGCGCACATTCAGCGTGGCAGGTCAGACCGTGACCACGCAGGACTACACCGCGCCGGATTTCGCCGGGATAAGCGACGGCTGGGAGCCTACTGACGACCCCGTGGAAATGCAGAAGCGTGCGAATAACTGCGCCGTTGTGCATATCCAGCGCTTCCTGGCTGAGGTGAAGTGCGGAAACTTCCCCACGCCGGATATTTTTGCGTTTGCGATGGGCACCAACGACCTTGAGGAATTCATCGGCGACCCCGAAAAGGCGCTCACCGGCAAGGAGCTTTCCGGCAATGAGAACATCGACCTGTTCACCGAGGCAGGCGCTGCGCGCTGGTGTATCCAGACTATCCAGGAGAACTTCCCGGCGTGCCGCATGTTCCTGCTGACGCCAATCCAGACCGCTACGCCGGAGCACAACAAGAAGGTGGAAAAGACCATTGAGTGCCTGCGCAGGATATGCCGCGGACTCTCCGTGCAGGTCATCGACACCTACGGCGGCTGCGGTATCTGCGAGAAGTTCGAGGTCATCGGCGGCAGAGGAAAGTATCTCAAGGACGGACTCCACCCCGGAGCCGACGGGCAGGCGCTCGAGGGCGCTTTCGCCGCCAAGGAGATACGCAACAACTATTTCTGAGAGGTAGACGATGGATTTTCCGGCGGAACTTCGCGGTGAGATAGAAAGACTGCTCGCCGGCGAGGACACAAAGGCGCTGGCTTCCGCCGCCGGTGGACTTTCTGAGAGGTATCGCGGCAACGATGGCAGCGGAAAGCGCCTGGCGGTCACCCGGCGCGACATTCTGGCATATGCGGCGGTGAGAATGCCTGCCACCTTCGGCGCAGTCAGCAGGGCGCTCAGCCTGGTGCTGGAGTGCATTCCGGAGGAGGAGCGTGCTTTCCGGACGGTGCTCGATATCGGCGCAGGGACCGGTGCGGCTACCCACGCCGCGGCGGCGGTCGCGGAATGCGGCGGATTCACCTGCATGGAGCGCGAACCGGAGATGATCTCCCTCGGGCGGCAGCTCACGGAATCCTGTGGGATTCCGGCGGAGTGGGTGAGCGGCGACATCACAGCAGGATACACTGGCAGCGCGGAACTCGTGCTGTGCTCCTACTGCCTGAACGAGCTGACGGAAAGCGCGCGTAAATACGCGGTGGAGCGCCTGTGGCAGAGCACTCAGAAGCTGCTGCTGATAGTCGAGCCGGGCACCCCGGAGGGCTATGCCAGGATACTCCGGGCGCGCGGACAGCTCATCGGACTTGGCGCGGATATCGCGGCGCCCTGCCCGGGCGCGGCGGAATGTCCGCTGCCGGAGGGGGACTGGTGTCACTTCACGGCGAGGGTTTCCAGGAGCAGGCTCCATAAGCAGCTAAAGGGAGGTGACGTGCCTTACGAGGACGAGAAATTCTGCTTCATCGCGGCTTCCCGGGTGGGAGTTTCCCCCTGCGCCGCGAGAATTCTGCGCCACCCCCGGGTGGACAGCGGCCGCATTACCCTGGAACTGTGCTCCGGCAATGGACGGGAGCAGCGAGTTGTCACAAAGAAGTCCCCACAATTCAGGCAGGCGAGGAAATCCGCCGCCGGGGACGCATTCTGAGAATATCACGGCATTACGCCTGGTATATAAGTTTAATATTATTACAACGTGTTAAGGAGGAAATCAGCATGTTCAAGAAGGCTATGGCATTCATTCTGAGTGCGGTTATCATGGCAGGCGCTTCCACTGCGGCATTTGCCGAGAGCGCTCCCCAGACGATCACTGTGGAGCAGGAATACGGCGCTTCCGCCGCAAAGACCTGGGACGGAAAGTCCGCGATGAAGGCAGGACAGAAGTACGTCCTCAAGAAGAGCGTCACGATAAAGACCGATGTGGTCATTCCCAAGGGAGCGACCCTCACCCTCAACAAGGGCGTGAAGCTCACCATCGGCGCTAAGGGCGATTTTGAGGTAAAGGGCAAACTGGCTATCAAGAGCGGAGCAACGCTTGTTGTTACCGGCGAACTGGAAACGTACAAGGGCAGCACCGTGTCTAATTCCGGCACCATCAAGCTGACGAAGAACAAGGCTGACGTCACCATCGGCGGCAAGTTCACCATCAACAAGGGCGGAAAGATCACCGGCGTTCCCGAGGAGATCGAACTCGAGGATTCCGCGAAGGTCACCGTAAAGGGCACAAACTCCTGCAAGAAGCTCCAGACCCTGCTCAAGGGCGCAGCCAATGACGTGAAGGCGGACACCGCGGAGATCGAGAAGATGCTCAACACATACGTCAAGAAGGCGTTCAAGGGCGATGTCTACGGCGCGGTGACGGAAGTAATGCCGGAGGACTACATCAAGCAGGCTGACGCAGAGATACAGGAACAGTACGGCGTTACCCTGGAGGAATTCCTCAACACATATCTGGTGGAAATGCTGAAGGCTTACGGTTATGGCGAGGATATGGACGAACTCGCAAAGCAGGCGGACAGCGTCAGCGTCAAGGTTATAAAGCTGACCGACTGCCTGAAAGACCTCACCGCCGACCAGAAGGCGATACTCTCCGGCTGCGGAACGATCACCAAGGCTTACATCGCCGAGATCGGTGCGAATATCGACGGTGCCGCTGAGAACATACCCGGACTCCTTGTAAACGACGGTGCGGAAGCGACCGTTGCATATGCCGGCGGAAAGTGGTACATAGTAGGCTGATGGAAGTCGTTGTCGTCACAACGCAGGGGGTGGAATTCCGGGAGGCGGAGCAGTATCTGCCGCTGGTTTCCGCACTGCGGCGTGACAGGATCGCGAAGAAGCTCCGGGACGAGGACAAACTCCAGGCGCTCGCCGCCGGGCTGCTGCTCTCCGGTGAACTGAGCCGCCGCAGCGGAATCCCCCGGGAGCGCCTGCGGTATTCCCACGGACCGTTCGGGAAGCCCTACCTCATCGGCGGCGGAGTGGAATTCTCGCTCTCCCACACCAGGGGAGCGGTCTGCGCCGCGTTCTCCGGGGAGGGCGAGGTCGGCGCGGATATCGAGCGCCGGGACCGCCGGGTCAGCGAACGGCTGTATTCCAGGGTGCTGAGCGGCAGCGAGCGGCGGAACGCGGCTTCCGGCGAGGACTTCATCAGGCTGTGGGTGCAGAAGGAGGCATTCCTGAAGCGCCTGGGCACCGGTATCGCGGACGACCTGCGGGGCGTGGATACCACGCTGCTGCGCGACACCGCGGCGAGGGAGTGCGGCGAGTATTTCGTCGGCCTTTCCGGACCCGGGGCGGAGTCAGCAGAGATACTCGTGATTACGTTCAGGGAACTGGAGGACTTGATTCGGAATTCGTAATTCTGAATTATGGTATCGCCTGCGGCGGTTTTATTACAATAATAATGGGCGGAGAGAACTCTCCGCCCATTTCTTTATTGAACTGAATATTACCGTCCCATCATCTTTCTGCGAATGAAGATCAGGAACAGTACCGCGCCGACAACGGTGCACACGATTCCTACAACGAGAATTATCGGGTGTCCGCTGGTGTCGATACACTTTATGTAGAGATACGGGCAGTGCTCGCTGATGTAGTCGTCGTCAAGTCCGAAGCCGTCGGTGAGCGCCTGTCTGTAGTACTCCTTGTCCTCGCTGTCCATGACGGTGACTTTCCCCTTGAAGTGCACCGGAGCGATGTTCTCCAGGTCCTCCAGGTACTCTGCACTGTCGTAAGCGTCGGACTGGGCGTCCAGCTCTGCGATGAGGTCGTCCACGGCGGTGTAAAGCCCGATGGTGGAATCATCGCCTACCGGGATAAGGTAGTAGAATCCGAAGCCGTCCTTTTCCTTTTCCTTCTTGATCTGCTCGTAGCTTCCGTAGTTGTACGGCAGGTCGCCCTCGATCATCATTCCTTCCCTGATGTCGCTGATGGTGAGGGTGGAGAAATCCGCGCCCTTTTTCGAGTAATCCGCCATTTCGCCGACGGAGATCACGATAAGTACGATTCCCATTACCAGCACCACGATAGCGGTCACTGCGGTTCTTATAGTTCTCATTGGTTACCTCCTGTGATATGAATGAGTTTGCACCAGATAATTATATCACAAAATTCGTCATCTGTCAACATCTTATGAAGATTATTTTGCAAATACCCCTTAACATTTGCGTGGAAATATGATATAATAAATTCGTATATACTGGTCGCCTCTGATTTTCAGAGGTTCCATTATGATAATTGCAACCGGACATCGAAAGGAAAACAATGGACGAGCTTAACGAAAAGAAAGAACCCACCTCTGCCGAGCCGGAGGAATCCCCGGAAGAAGCCACCAGGGAACAGCACGACGGGGAATACACCGGCATGCCCAGGGCGAGGGCGGCGTTCCTGAAAATACTGCCAATGCTCATCGTGCTGGCGTGCACCGGGCTGTTTATGTGGGGTATCAAGGCGGTCATAGGCGTGTTCTACGCGCCGCACGATGAGGTGTACTACCGCACGGTGGGGGAGAATGAATACACCATCGTCAAGTGCTTCCAGAACCCGTCGTCGTATTTCTACATCTACAACAGCGACGCGTTCGTTTATAACGAGAAGGACTACGAAAACGTGGCAGGGGAACACAACGACGCCCACCTCACCAAGGTGCCCGAGGTGTATTTCGTGCTGAACGAAACCGCGCCGGACGTCGAAACCACCACCATAAAGCAGCTCTGTACCGGCAACGGACTCAAGGTGTTCCAGTTCGGGGAATTCGTGCTGTACCGCCTGGAGGGGCAGTACGGTGTGTTTGCTCCGCTGAGGGAATACACCGAGAGCGCCACCGACCGCAAGAACGACCTCTATGTGATCCGCCAGCTGCTCAAGAACGACAACTGGAAGGGATTCGAAATGCCCTACCGCACTGACGAGAGCTTCCAGGGTATCCTGGAGAAGCTGGAGTGGCACCTCGACACCGAGTACGTGGAGGACCAGTGATGGAAGAAAAGTCACGCCTCAAATGGGTGGATATACTGAAATCCTTCGGCATATTCGCCGTGGCTTTCGGGCATATCTACCGGCAGGAGAATGTGCTGTGCTGGCTGTATACGTTCCATGTGCCGCTGTTCTTCATCGCCGGGGGAATAGTGTTCAGACCCTCTGAGATATTACGGAACATAAAGCGCAGGGCGTTCAGGATACTTGTGCCGTATGCCGTGTTCGGCGTGCTGATGGCGCTGTATTTCAGCCTGATAGAGTATCGCTGGCGGGATATCTCCATGAGCCTGCCGGACTGCCTGCTTGGCCTGGTCATCGGCGACATGGATCATCTGGAGTTCCATTCCCATCTGTGGTTCCTGCCCTGCTATTTCCTGACCGCTGTGGCTTATAATGCGCTCTACCGGCTGCTAAGGCCGCTTGGCTGCCGGCTTGTCTGCGCCGGTGCGTGTGTTGTTTACATGCTGTTTCCGCTGCCATCGCTTCCCTGGGGGGCGGACCGTGCGCTCGGGTTCCTCGGGCTGTTCGCCCTGGGAAATCTCGCTGCTGAAAAAGGTCTGCTCAACCGGGCGGAGAAGCTCCCGGCGCCTGTACAGCTCGGCGCTGCGGTGCTGCTTCTCGGGCTCAGCGTGGGACTTGCTGCGATGTATCTCACCAGGGGACTTATGTGGGCGGTCTGCGCAATAGTCGGCACGGCGGGCTTCATGTCGCTTTCTATGGCGCTGGAAAAACTGCGCATTCCCGCTGAGATAATGTCCGGGGCCGGAAGAGGAACTCTGGTGGCGCTGTGCATACACGGCCCCATCTACCGTATTCTGCTGAAGCTGGCGGCGATGGCTTCCGGGAGCACCACGGATATCCTGCGAATGAACGTTTTTTCGAGCCTTGCGGTGACTGCCGTAACGCTGGTGATATGCCTGGGAGTGTTCAGACTGCTGGAGCGGTTCCTGCCCTGGTGCATAGGGATCGTTCCCGCCAAAAAGGAAAAAAGACCGCCTGAAAACGGGTCATAAATAGAAGAAACAGAAAGGAACAAAATACATGGCTGATTATAGCTATCTTGACAAGATACGCAACTTCTGCATAATCGCACACATCGACCACGGAAAATCCACCCTCGCCGACCGTATCCTCGAGCAGACCCAGACCGTCGCCCTCCGCGACATGGAGGAGCAGCTGCTCGACAATATGGACATCGAGCGCGAGCGCGGAATCACCATCAAGGCGCGTGCAGTCCGCCTGAAATACCACGCGGACGACGGCGAGGACTACATCTTCAACCTCATCGACACCCCCGGCCATGTGGATTTCAACTACGAGGTGTCCCGTTCCCTGGTTGCCTGCGAGGGCGCGCTGCTCATCGTGGACGCTTCCCAGGGTATCGAGGCGCAGACCCTTGCCAACACCTACCTCGCCGTAGAAAACGACCTGGAGGTCGTTCCGGTCATCAACAAGATAGACCTCCCCTCCGCGCACCCCGAGCAGGTCAAGGAGGAGATAGAGAACGTCATCGGTATCCCTGCCGAGGACGCCCCCGAGATTTCCGCGAAAATGGGAATCAATATCCACGCGGTAATGGAGGCTGTGGTGAAGTCCATTCCCTCCCCGAAGGGCGACCCGGAGGCTCCGCTGAAGGCGCTGATATTCGACAGCTACTACGACAGCTACAAGGGCGTTATCACCTATATCCGCGTTAAGGAGGGCAGCGTGAAGCCCGGCGACCGTATCCGCATGATGGCGACCGGCGCGGAATTCACCGTCGTCGAAACCGGCGTCATGGGCGCCACCGAGCTTGTCCCCTGCTCCGGGCTGAGAGCCGGGGAGGTAGGCTACATCGCGGCTTCCATCAAATCCATCGGCGAAACCAAGGTCGGCGACACCGTGACCTCCGCCGAGAACCCTGCCGCAGAGGCGCTTCCCGGCTACCGGGAGGTGAATCCCATGGTGTTCAGCGGTATCTACCCGGCGGACGGCGCAAAGTACGTTGACCTGCGCGAGGCGCTGGAGAAGCTGCAGCTGAACGACGCTTCCCTCAGCTTTGAGCCGGAAACCTCCATCGCACTGGGATTCGGCTTCCGCTGCGGATTCCTGGGACTGCTGCACATGGAGATAATCCAGGAGCGTATCGAGCGTGAATACAACCTGGACATCATCACCACCGCGCCCTCCGTTGTCTACAAGATAGAGCTCACGGACGGCTCCGTCAAGATGATAGACAACCCCACGAACTACCCCGACCCCTCCGAGATAGCCCAGGCGTACGAGCCTATGGTGAACGCGCATGTCTACACCCCCTCGGAGTATGTCGGCAACATAATGGAACTCTGCCAGAACCGCCGCGGCGTATTCCGGGATATGAAGTATATCGACGAGAGCCGCGTTGACCTGCACTACGAGCTTCCGCTCAACGAGATAGTCTACGACTTCTTCGACGTGCTGAAATCCCGGACGAGGGGCTATGCAAGCTACGACTATGAGATGATGGGATTCGTGCCGTCAAAGCTGGTCAAGCTGGATATTCTTCTCAACGGTGACGTTATCGACGCGCTTTCCTTCATCGTGCACACCGACAAGGCATACGAGCGTGCGCGCAAGATGGCGGAGAAACTCAAGGAGCACATTCCGCGGCAGATGTTCGAGATTCCGATACAGGCTGCGGTGGGCGGCAAGATAATCGCCCGGGAGACCATCAAGGCACTGCGAAAGGACGTCCTCGCCAAGTGCTATGGCGGTGATATCACCCGAAAGAAGAAACTGCTGGAGAAGCAGAAGGAGGGCAAGAAGCGCATGCGCGCCTTCGGTACCGTCGAGGTTCCGCAGGAGGCGTTCATGGCGGTGCTCAAGCTGGATGATGAGTGATTTCCGGGGACTGTATATCCATGTTCCGTTCTGCCTGCGCAAGTGCCCATACTGTGACTTCTATTCCGTGACGGAGGAGTCGCTCCGGGAGGACTACGCCGCGGCGGTCGTGCGGAATCTGCGCAGGTACCCCGAGCCGTTCGGCACCGTGTATTTCGGCGGAGGTACTCCGAACCTGCTCGCGCCGCACATGGCGGAGATAATGGCGGCGGTGGAAGCCGCGCCCGGTGCGGAGGTCTCGGCGGAATGCAATCCTGCCTCCACCACGGCGGAAACGCTGGAAATGCTCCGGAATGCCGGGGTGAACCGCATTTCCGTGGGGGTGCAGTCGCTACAGGACGGGGAGCTGAGAAAGCTCGGCAGGCTCCACAGCGCCGCGCAGGCGGTGGAGCTGATAGAATCCGCGCACAACGCCGGATTCGGCAACATTTCCGCGGACGTAATGCTCGGAATCCCCGGGCAGACCGCGGATTCCCTCGCCGACACGATAGGGCGCCTGTCTGAATTGCCGGTACGGCACATCTCCGCGTACATGCTGACCCTGGAGCCGGCGACCCCGTTCGGGAAGTCGCCGCCGGCGGACATGGCGGACGACGACCTTATGGCGGACCTGTACGCCCTCTGCCAGGAACTCTGCGCGCGGCAGGGATTCGCGCAGTACGAGATAAGCAACTTCGCCCGGGAGGGCTTCCGGTGCAGGCACAATCTGAAGTACTGGCGCGATGAGGAGTACCTCGGCATAGGTCCGGCGGCGCACTCCTTCTACGAGGGGAAGCGCTTCGCGGTACCCCGGGATATCCGGGCGTTCATCGCGGCGGATTCCCAGCTGGTGGAGATCACCGACGACTCCCCCGGGGACTACGACGAGCGCGTCATGATGGGACTGCGGCTCTCCGAGGGTATCCCGGAGGAGCTTTACAAGCCGCTGGAGGGGGCGCTGCGCCTGCTCCCGGCGGATTACTACACCCTGGAAAACGGCAGGCTGGCGCTGACCGGCAGGGGATTCCCGGTGTATAACTACATCGTGTCCCTGCTTCTGGCACACAAGGAGGAAGCATGAGAAGAAAAGACCGTGAAGTGACCGACGAGAGCCGTATTGACGGGATAATCCGGCGCTGCAGCTGCTGCCGCCTGGGATTCAGCGATGGCGGCGAGGTCTACATCGTCCCGATGAACTTCGGATTCGTGAAGCGTGACGGGAAGCGCGTGTTCTACTTCCACAGCGCGAAAGAGGGGCGCAAGGTGGAACTGCTGAAGAATGGCTGCGACGTCGGCTTCGAGATGGACTGCGGCTACGAACTCCACCCGGGGGAGGTCCCCTGCGACTGCTACGCGGAGTTCAGCAGCATTATCGGCACCGGCCGCGCTGAGATAGTCACCGGGGAGGACGAGAAGATACTCGGGTTACAATCCCTGATGAAGCAGGCAGCCGGGAAGGAGAACTGCGAATTCCGCCCGGAAATGCTGGCGGCGGTATGCGTTTTCCGGCTGGAGATAGACAAATTATCCTGCAAAGTACATTTATAAGGAGAACTGACATGGCTTACACCATAGAAAAAGGGAAGAAGTTCATTCCGGCGGACAGCGCGTGCTTCCAGTATGTCGGGAGGATCGACGACGAGGATCCGGCGCGCCCGGTCATGATATGGCCCGGAAGCTACGCTGACGTGGAGTTCACGGGGACTTCTGCGGCGGTGGTGCTGAAGAACATCAACTTCCAGGAGGACACCCACTTCGCCGTTATCGTTGACGGCGTGATGAAGAAGATAACCCTCCCCACCGACCGGCAGGACAACCTGTATTTCGCCGCCGAGGGGCTGGAGGACAAGCGCCACACCCTGCGGATACTCAAGACGATGGCGGCGCACAACTACCTGGAGTTCGCCGGGATAGTCGTGGACGAGGGCGCGGAGGTGTCGGACCCTGCGCATAAGTACGACATGAAGCTGGAGGTCTACGGCGACAGCGTTTCCGCCGGAGAGGTCACAGAGGCGATATATTACGAGGGGCAGTGCGACCCGGAGGATCACCGCAACCGCCTGGATAACTCCCACTTCTCCTACGCGCTGAACCTGGGGCGCAAGCTCAACGCCGAGGTGCACGACATCGCCCAGGGCGGTATCGCCCTGCTGGACGGCACCGGGTACTTCTGCTCCGACCAGCTCACCGGAATGGAGAGCTGCTGGGATAAGCTGGAATACACCCCCTACGCCGAGCGCAAGCCGTGGGATTTCAGCCGCTGGACCGCTGACGCCGTTATCATCGCCATCGGGCAGAACGACGCGAATCCCGAGCCGGAGCGCATAAAGCAGCCGGAATACCGCCGCATGTGGAAGGACCACTACATTGCTTTCCTGCGCACGCTGATGGGGAAGTACCCTGCCGCGAAGTTCGTGCTGATACTCACCGTGCTCGGCCATGACCCCACCTGGGACGACGCCCTGGAGGAGATTGCACAGGAGGTGGATTCCGACCGGGTATCCCACTTTATGTTCCGCCGCACCGGAAAGGGCACCAACGGCCACCCCAGAGCCACCGAGCAGGAGGAAATGGCAGGCGAGCTGTACAATTATTTCAAGGGTACCCTTGGATTCTGATACAAACTACGGAACCTATGACTATGTTGCGCCCGGGTGTTTTGCTGAAATCACCCGGGCGGATTTGTAAAAAGTGCACAAAATTAATGTGAAAACTGAATTTCATTGCGTATATAAGTTGCACTTCACGGAAGTATGTGGTATAATAAATGTGTGCTCAGGTGACTTTAGTGGATAAAAGCCACAAAGCGCCAAAGCGGTATATTCATAAAGCACACACAAAATAAAGGAGAAATCACTATGAAGATGAAGAAGGTTTTCGCAGCTGTTGCAGCTGCCGTTATGGCACTCTCTGCAACCGCATGTGCAAGCACAAATGAAGAATCCGGCAATTCCGGCGCGGCTTCCGGCAGCGCAGACGGAAAGGTTTACAACATCGGTATCTGCCAGCTCGTTCAGCACGAGGCTCTCGACGCAGCTACCAAGGGCTTCAAGGATGTCCTTATTGAGAAGCTCGGTGAGGATAACGTAAAGTTCGACGAGCAGAATGCAAACGGTGAATCCACCAACTGCACCACCATCTGCAACGGCTTCGCTGCCGCTAACGTTGACCTTATCCTCGCAAACGCTACCGGCGCTCTCCAGGCAGCCAGCGCAGCAACTGCAACTATCCCGATCCTGGGCACTTCCGTGACCGACTACGGCACCGCGCTTTCCATCGACAACTGGACCGGAACTACCGGCACCAACATTTCCGGTACTTCCGACCTCGCTCCTATCGACCAGCAGGCTGAAATGCTCAAGGAGCTGTTCCCCGACGCTAAGACTGTAGGTATTCTCTACTGCTCCGCTGAGTCTAACTCCAAGTACCAGGCAACCAAGTTCACCGAGGCTCTCGACGGCTCCGGTATCACCGTAAAGGAATACAGCGCGGCTGACAGCAACGAGATCAGCAGCGTATGCACCACCGCTGTGGCTGAATGTGATGTCCTCTACATACCCACTGATAACACCATCGCTTCCTCCGTTGAAACCATCAAGAATATCGTCGTTCCTGCAAAGAAGCCCGTTATCGCCGGCGAAGAGGGTATCTGCAAGGGCTGCGGCGTTGCAACGCTGTCCATCAGCTACGAGGAGCTCGGCAGAACTACCGGCGAGATGGCATACGAGATCCTGGTAAACGGCGCTGACGTTTCCACCATGGAAGTACGCTTCGCCCCCAACGTTACCAAGAAGTACAACGCAGAGATCTGCAGCGAGCTTGGTATCACAGTTCCCGAGGGCTACGAGGCTATCGCCGAGTAATTTCCCCGGCAGGACTTACTGACTGAATTTAATGCAAAACGGGGTGCGGGTTATGTCCGTTCCCCGCTTCTGCGTAAATAAAGGCACTTTTCCCACGGCACACTTATTACACAAAAAACATATCGGAGAGAATTATGGATCTGTTCTTAACCAAACTGTCTACATTTGGCAACAGCCTTCCCGGCGACGTCACGCAGGGACTTATCTGGGGCATTATGGCGATCGGAGTGTTCATCACCTATAAAATCCTGGACTTCGCCGACCTGACCGTTGACGGCACCCTCGGACTCGGCGGCGTTACCGCTGTCGTGCTCATCACCAACGGCGTTCCCGTGCCGGTGGCTATGCTCATCGCATTCCTGGCAGGGTGTGCGGCAGGGCTTGTTACCGCGCTGCTAAACACTATGCTGGGTATCCCCGGTATTCTGGCCGGAATACTCACGCAGCTGGCTCTTTACTCCATCTACCTCGACATCAACGGCAAGGCGAACGCCCCGATAAGCGTTGATAAGTTTCCGCTGGTCATCTCCTCGAGATACGTCACCGCCGGAAACGCTCCCATCGACATAATCCGCACTGTCGGCACCGGACTGCTGTTCGTTGTTCTCATCATCGCAGCGCTGTACTGGTTCTTCGGCACGGAATACGGCATGTCTATCCGCGCGACCGGCTGCAACTCCGCGATGTCTAAGGCGGAGGGCATCAACACCAAGCGCACCACAATAATTGCGCTGGTGCTCTCCAACGGCTTTGTCGGACTTTCCGGCGCTCTGCTGGCACAGTACCAGGGATTCGCTGACGTAAACATGGGCCGCGGCGCCATCGTCATCGGTCTTGCCGCCGTTATCATCGGCATGGTGCTGGGCGAGGTGATCCTGCGCAAGCACTTCAACTTCATTGGAAAGCTTTCCTTTACCGCGATAGGCGCCATCGTCTACTTCGTGGTACTGCGTATCGTAATGCTGATCGGTCTTTCCACCGACAACACCAAGCTGTTCTCCGCGATCATCGTTGCGCTGTTCCTGGCGGTGCCCTACCTCCAGAAGACGAGCAAGACTTCCTTCCGCAAGGCCGGGAAGCGCTCGCTTGCCGCCGTCACTGACGAAGCGGAGCACCTGGGCGCAGTCCTGGCGAATTCCGTGACAAGTCCGAAGAAGGAGGGGAAGTGATATGCTGGAACTCGTAAACATCAAAAAGGCGTTCAACCCCGGCACCATCAACGAGAAGAAAGCGCTCAACGGCGTTTCCATCAAGCTCGAGGACGGTGACTTCGTGACGATAATCGGCGGCAACGGCGCCGGAAAATCCACGACGCTTAACGCGATCGCCGGCGTGTGGCCGGTGGACAGCGGCGCAATAATCATCGACGGACACAACGTCACCGGGCTTTCAGAGCACCAGCGCGCGAAGTACATCGGGCGCGTATTCCAGGACCCCATGACCGGTACTGCCGCCGACATGGAGATCCAGGAGAACCTCGCCCTGGCGGCGCGCCGCGGCAAGCCCAGACTGCTCGGCTGGGGGATCACGCGCAGGGAGCGCGAGGAATATCACGAGCTGCTCAAGACCCTCGGACTGGGACTTGAGGACCGCATGACCTCCAAAGTGGGACTTCTCTCCGGCGGACAGCGCCAGGCGCTGACCCTGCTGATGGCGACCCTCAAGAAGCCGCAGATTCTGCTGCTCGATGAGCATACCGCCGCCCTCGATCCCAAGACCGCCGCAAAGGTGCTCCAGCTCTCCGACGAGATAATCGCGGCGAACCACCTTACCGCGATGATGGTCACCCATAATATGGCGAATGCCATCGAGTACGGCAACCGTCTGATAATGATGAACGACGGCAGGATAATCTACGACGTGAAGGGCGAGGAGAAGAAGAACCTCACCGTTGACGACCTCCTCCAGAAGTTCGAGGAAGCCAGCGGCTCCGCGCTCAACAACGACAGAATGCTGCTCTCCGGCAACAAGTAAGTCAGATAACGTTTTGTGTAATAAAAAAGAAGGGGCGGAGAATCGATCTTCGCCCCTTTTAATATTATCGCCGCAGGCGGTACAATAATTCCGGATTGCCCATCACCCGGTTCTCTGGGTGCCGAAGCGGATATAGTTGTATTCCCGGGAAACTGCGTCCCAGGTGGGGGCGCCGACAACTCCCGAAACGGGAAGCCCGAACAGGTCCTGGAACACCCGGACTGCCTCCTCGGTCTGGGGTCCGAAATACCCCGTCGCCGGGACTTCCGGAATATCCCGGTAGGTCCTGCCGATGAGGTTGAGATAGGTCTGGAATGCCAGCACGTCGTTGTTGTTCAGCCCCGGCGTCAGGACGTAGCCCGGGTACAGCGCCGCGGTATTCCCGGCGTAGCCCTCCGGCAGTCCTTTCAGAATATCGTTGTAGATGTCCTGTATCGCAGTCCAGGTCGCAAAATCCACTATGCCGTCCGGGTTAAGTCCGTAGAAACGCTCAAAGGCGAGCACCTGCTGTTCCGTTTCGCTGCTGAAAACTCCGTTCGCCGGACCGGAGGGTATCTCCGGGTTGAAATAGGCTATCACATTGAGATAGTATTGCAGGTAGCTGACGAATATCCCATAATCGCCGGGGCGGAGCTGCTCCGGGAAATCCTCCTGAACCTCGAATGGGCGCAGACCCTCGGAGGTCAGCTCTGCGAGATTCTTCACCGCCACATAGATGTACTTTATCTGGTACCAGGTCGCTTTGTTGACCACGCCGGTCTGGGGCAGCCCGAAGATACCCTGGAACACACGAACGGCTTCGCTGGTGTTTTCACGGTAGAATCCATTCGCGGGGGATATCTTCGGGATAGCCGGGTAGTTGTCCGCAATGCGGTTGAGTTCCGTCTGAATGGTGTGCACCTCGTTGCCGGAGGTGCCTATCCCGAACGGAGTCCCGGGGTAGCTGCCAATGAACGGCTCAACGGGGGCGTTCCGCACGATTTCTATGTCGCTGCCGTAGTAGTATTGCAGCATCTCATAAGGGGTATATCCCCGGTTTGCCAGCGTGACCGTCCCCCACTGGGATAGTCCCTGACAGGTGACGGAAGTTCCGTTGCAGAACTGGGTGAACAGCGGCTCCACCGTGCCGCGCCTTACGACGTAGTTGTTGAATATTTCGTCCACGATGTTGCTGATGTTATTGAACACGTCCCTGCCATAGACGAACGCCTGGTCGTACTGGGTCGAGCTGGTTATGTCAAAGGGGTAGCCGCGGCTGCGGTACCACTCGGTGAACACACGGTTCAGCGCAAACGTCACCTGGGCGTAAACATTCGCGCGTATCGCGGCTTCCGGCCAGGTTGGGAATATCTCGCTGCTCGCCACGTTCTTGATGTAGTCCGGAAATGAGAGGGTCACGTTGTCCGCCGGAGAATTCGGCGGCCCGAGGTGCACCGTGATGGTTTCGGGGATAGAGGGAGTTTTCAGTTCAGGCATGCGGCACCTCCGTCAGGTCCGGTTCGGATTCGGTGATGGTTTCCTTTTCCGCCGTGCCGGCGGAGGGGATCAGGGCTATCCGCTGCACAGAGAGTATACCCTCAAAAATCGGCAGGGAACGCACCGACACCGGAATAAACCCTGCGGCGGTGATATCTGCGTCGTATAGCGCGTAGGGCTGCACCGACACAGTGGGACTCAGGGAATATTCCACGGAGGGCGCAGGCATCTCCAGTATCCGGGTCTGTCCGCTGGAATCCGTCAGCAGGTCGTAGAAGGTGTGCCGGCTTCCGCCGATGACCTTAGTCACCAGCACCCGCGCGCCCTTTACCGGCAGCGCATTCCGGGCGGTGTAGGTGCGGAAGCGCAGCGTGCCCTGCCGGGGATTCGCCTTGACGAAGTCGTCCAGGTCCGCGTATTCCGGCTCCGGTGGCGGTTCGGGGTAATTACCGTTCTCCTCCTGGACGAGCGGCTTTACGTCCTCCCGGGAGTTCACCGCTCCTGCCTGGCTCTCGAAACTGCGCCTGCCAAGCTGTTCCTCCGGGGACTGACCGCTTTCGGGGACAGTGCCAAGGCTCTCGGTCTGCGCCGGGTCGGAGGCGGTATTTTCGCCCTCCCGGCGGAATTCCGGCTGCTGCTCCTGCTCCGTTTCGTCGGTGACGGAGTTGTTCTCCGGGGAAACGTTGTCGTTGGTGAAGTCGTTCTGCGGCGCTTCATCAGTGAACTGCGGCGGCAGGCTGGAGAAGTCGTCGGGACTGAAGTCCTGACTGAAGTCCTTACTCAAGTCCTGACTGAAGTCAGTGCTATTGTCCGGTGTGGATTCCGGAGCGCTGTCGGGGGTGGATTCCGCCGGGGGGGCGCTGAAGTACTTCCCGAGTGCCTCCGCTGCGGAGCTGTCGGCGGACCAGGCTATCACCGTGGGAGTCCTCCCGGCGGCGGATTCCTCGGTGGGGGAATCCGGTACGGATGCGGCTGGCTCCTCCGGGAGCATTTCCGGGAAATCCAGCGCCGCAGCCGGTTTCGGTGCGGCGGAAGTGTGGGAATTCCCGGCTGCCGCCATAAGTTCCTGCTTGTATTTTTCGATGAGCTTCTTCATGTTGTCGTCCATGGCGTACCTCCTGATGATGGTTCTGAGTAATCATATGCAGCGACGTCCGGGATAATTCCCGGGGTACCCCTGGAAAAGCAGAAAGACAGACCTTTCCCGTCGGAATACCTCTGACGTGAAATGTCTGTCAATACACGGATTATACCACACCCCGGACGTTTTGTCAATACCCCTGTGGGAATAAAAGGTTGACAATTCCGCCGGAATGGTATATAATATATAAGGTTTTTTAAAGGCGACCTTATACAAATAAGCGGTGACGACGGCACTCCGCCGGGCGGCTGCGCAGATTTTATCGGAGGAATAAAAGAATGAGAACAAGAAACATCATATCTGCCATCGCGGCAGCAGCAGTAGCGTTCAGCGCTGTTTCCTTCAGCGTTTCCGCTGAGGAGGAGCCGGCTGGCTACATCTATTTTATGGCTGACAAGACCACCATCGGTCAGGGCTTCACCGTGGAGCCTGAGAAGGTTCCCTTCTATGAGGGCGAAACCGGACTGGAGGTCGTTGAGAGAGCCGCAGACGTGCTCACTGATGACACTGGCTACGGCGCATACATCACTGCATTTGCTGACGCCGACCTTGAAACCGAGGTCCCCGAGGCTATCAAGGCTGTCGTTCCCGAGATGACCGGCAGAAACACCGAGGGCTACCTCAGCGCGCTGGATTACACCGCAGAGAGCGGCTGGACATATTTCGTGAACGATGAGTACGCTCAGGTGGGTATTGGCGACTACGTTCCGGCAGACGGCGATGTTGTAGTATTCTCCTTCACCGTTTACGGCTACGGCGCTGACCTCGGCGTTGACAACTCCTCCTGGGGCGGCGCGGCTGCTCTCAAGGAAGCAACCAAGAAGGCTGGGCTGGTAAAGCTCTGCGCAGAAGCTGCTGACGCTGACGTTGACGAGTATGTATTTACCGGGGCTATGGAGGTTCTCGCACAGTACGAGGCTACACAGGAGGACATTGACAATGCCGTTGCTGGTCTTACCGCTGCGCTGAACAGCACCGCCGAAGCAGCTGCAACAGAGGACACCGCTGACAGCACAGCCGAGGTTTCCGACGACGCTTCCGCTGGTACTGACACCGAGAAGGGCTCTCCTTCCACCGGCGTTGAGGGTGCCGCAGTTGCCTTCGCAGTAGTACTGCTCGCAGGCGCTGGTATCGCTCTCAGCAAGAAGAAGTAATCCATGCGGCGAATAACCGGGATATTGCTGGCGGTCTGCACTGCTCTGTTCATGGCGGTGCAGACCGCTTTTTCCGCCCCGGCGGAATCCGGCTGGGAGGACAGGGCGCAGGAGTGCTTCGGCTACTTCATGCGGCAGCGCGGCGCGGAGGATTTCTGGGACGGGCTGGATTCCGGCGCCACCGACTGGGCGGCGTACTGCTACGCGCGGCTCTACGGCGCGGACGGTGCGGAGGAATACGCGCAGTCCGTTGAGCGGCATGTCGGGGAGCTTTACAGCGCCGGAGGCTTCGTGCGCCCCACGGAATACCAGCGCGCGGCGATATGCATCACCGTGACCGGAGGGAATCCGTCGCTGGCGGCGCGGCTGGGGGCGTTCGGCTGTGAGATCCTTGACAGGCAGGGATTCAACGCCTACATCTGGGCGCTCATCGCCCTTAACGTCACCGGGATACAGCCCCCGGAGGGCGCGGCGAACACCGCGGACACGCTGACGGAATACCTCATCGCGCACCAGCACGCGGACGGAAGCTTCGCGCTGATGGGGGACGGCGGAGATGTAGATATCACCGCGGCGGCGGTCTATGCCCTTGCAGGGACGGATTCCCCCGGGGCGGCGGAGGCTGCGCAGCGCGGCGCGGACTGGCTCGCCGGATTCGACAGCTACTCCACCATGGGCGTGAGGAACTGCGAAAGCACGGCGCAGGCGGTGATCGCGCTTTCCGCCGCCGGGCGCAGGGAGAGCGCGGAAAAGGCGGCGGCACAGCTGGAGGAATACCGCCGGGAGGGGGGCGGCTACGCCCATCTTCCTGACGGGGAGGTCAACCAGATGGCGACCGCCCAGACCCTGGAGGCATTCACCGCCCTGGCTCTGGCGGAGCGCGGCGGGAGCCTTTTCGGGAAGTACTCTGGCGCTGCGGCGGAGCCTGACGGCGCAGAATCCACGCCGGAATCTGCTGAAATCCCGACACTGACGGCGGAATCCACGGCGGAGCCCGGGATTCAGCCCGGGAATACGGCGCAGGGCGGTCTGACCGGCACGCATATCCGTATCATCATATCCGCAGTGCTGGGCGCCGCGGCGGTCGCGTGCGGAATACTGTTTGCATTCCGCCGGAAGAAGGCGCTTATCCCTGCGGCGGCGCTGCTGGCGGCGCTTGCCGGGGGAGTGTGGCTGCTTGATATCCGCACGCCGGAGGAATACTACAGCGAATCCGGGGGAGGTCCCGTCAGGGTCACGGTGCTGGCGGAATGCTCCACCGTGCTGTCGCATATGGATATCATCGACCCTGCTGTGAATCCGCCGGAGGTCGTCCCGGAGGACGGCGTTATCATCGCCCGGTGCGAGGTTTCCCTGCCGGAGGGCGCCACGGCGTTTGACGCGCTCGCCGCCGCCGCACGGAAGCAGCGCGTCCGGGTGGACTACACCGGCAGCGCCTACGGCACCTATGTCCGGGGGATAGGGTATGTGACCGAATTCGGCTTCGGGGAGCTGAGCGGCTGGATGTACACCGTCAACGGGAAGTTCCCGGACGTGTCCGTTTCCGACCGCGTGCTGGAATCCGGGGACGCGGTGGAATTCCGCTATACCTGCGACCTGGGCAGAGATGTAGGCGACGACTATTATGACAGAGTTGCTTCCCAGGACGCTCCCTTAGCATGAAAATCTGTGTTTTGCACAAATATTTTGCACAAAATTTGTGGAAAGCGCATGCCTGTTTTTGTGGGCTGCTGCTTGCAAATCCTGTTCGAATATGGTATAATTTAAATGGACTATACAGCATGGGGCAGTGCGCCGGGGAATTATGCGGCTGCGCCATCAATTAGGAGGAATCACTTAATGATATTAGACGCACTACATAATTACAGGGCGCAGAATACCAGCCGTATGAACAAGTCCATCGGTATCGGCATGGCTGCTTTCGCTGTGATCGAGGCTGTAGTTACCTTTTTCCTGGTAATGAAGCCCCTGTTCATCAACCCTGTATACAGACAGGCAGCAGAGTACAACACCGAGGGCAAGTCCTGTATCGTAAAGCTTTTCGGCAAGACCTTCGCTTCCCAGTCTGAGATCGCAAACAACCAGATTATTCTCTCCCTCTGGGACACCATCATGAATGTCGTTCTCATCTACATCGTCATCACCGCCATTCTGCTTATCCTTTCGTTCTGCTATTTCAAGGGTTTTGCGTTCGCAAAGTCCTATCTGATCGCTATTTTCGGCGCAAAGACCGTTATCGGTCTTGTTCCGCTGCTGATCCCGTTCGCTAACTTCGCAGGCAGAAACTCCATCAAGACCTTCGGCGTTATCGACGCGGTTCTGTGTCTGGCGGCGTGTGTTTACTTCGTTTACGAGAGCAACGACGAATATGCCGACGACATGCTTCTTTCAGAGGCTGACCGTGCGGCGATGATCAAGCGCGCCGTAGTCAGCGGTCTTACATTCCTCGGCATGGCTGCTGTAGTCGTATTCACCAACCTTGCGCTCACAGCTTACGGCAGCGTCACCCTCCAGGGCGGCAACTGGTCCATCATCATCGGCTGGGTAGGCGGCGACACCGGGATCGCTCAGGGTATCGTCCTGATGCTTCTCATCGGCGTGGCTCTTATAGGCAGCATTCTCTATGTACGCGAGGGCGAGTGGGCAATGCTCTACTACTTCGCATTCGGCGGCGCGGCTGCTATCGTTGACCTGGTGGCTATCGTCCTGAGATTCGTATGGGTCGTAAAGACCTACAACCCCAACAAGGCGCTGGCAAGATCCGGCGACGAGAGCGCTATCGCGTGGGTATCCAACAACGGCATGACCTCCAGGTGGTGGATGGCTACCGTGTTCCTTATCCTTGCCTGCGTTGTCGCTGCGGCAGTGGCTGTATTCGCGTTCACCCGCGTTAAGAGCAAGCTCGTTATCGGCAACAAGGACGGCGAGGAGAAGAAGCCCTTCATCGCGCTTTCCATCGGTACCGGCTCTATCCTGCTCAGCTTCGTTTTCACAATAGTGGCTGTGCTCATGTATGACAAGCTCATCTTCACACACCTCCAGTTCGGCGCGATGGACTACCTCTACCTCATCGTTTACGGCGGTCTGACCCTTATGCTGGCGGCGGCTATGTGGTGCGGCTACAACTTCTCCAAGTTCGGCGCGCTGGCTCTGTTCGTGCTGGTTGCTTCCAACAACTTCACCTCCATCTTCAACGTATTCAACGCAAGGGCTTCCAAGGTCAACGACTACCTCGCCCAGGGCGTTAACTACACCGGCGTGAACTACATCATCTCCGGCGTTATGTATATCCTCTCTATCCTCCTCTGCCTCGGCATTATCGCCGTATTCGTGGTAAAGGAAGTCAAGGATTACATGTATCAGAAGAGATTCTCCTGATATCACATCAGAACAGACGATCCCCCTGCGGAATCCGCAGGGGGATTTTTTGTGCGCAGCCGAGGAATACTCCGGGATTTACGCACGCGGCTGTGAGTGTTCACAAGCGTGTCTTTTGGAGAGCCCAGCTTCGCCGTGGCGCCCGGTTATGGCGGCTGGGGTTCTCCTACCATGGATTCGGAACACGGTGCTTCCTGCGTGCGGTGGTGCATTCTCCCGGGCTTCTGCGGAATACAAGTCGTACTGCCGGGCGCACTCCGGCTGAGTACATGCCGCATACCCGGCGCATTCCGGCGGAGTGCGCTCCCACCACCTGCGCGTACTGTACTGCGGCGCGAGTATTCCTGCGCGGTGCGGAATCCGGAAACACAACAGGGCTGCCCTTTCGGACAGCCCTGCTGTGTTGTGTGTATTGGGGGGAGGGTGGTTGTCAGTTACTTAGCCTTGATCTTGTAGATCCTGGACGCGGAAGAGTAGATACGCTTTCCGTCTACGGTCACATAGGACTTGATGTAGTAGTAATAAATCTTACCCTTAACGCCGGTGGAATCCGTGAAGGTCATCTCGTCGGGGTCGTAGCTCTCGACCTCGCCGATCACCTTGCCCTTACCCTTTGCGGAGTTGCGGCGGTAGATGACGTAGCCGTCAGCATAATCGGACTGATCCCACTCGAGTATGATACCGTCGGAAGTGGACTTGCGGTAGGTGATCTTCACCTTGTCCGGGCGTACGATAACGGTGACCTTTCTGGTCTTTGCCGGGTTGGATTTTGCGGTGATGGTGATAACTGCCTTGCCTGCGGATACGCCGGTAACGGTGCCGTTGTCGTCAACAACAGCTACGTCCTCATTGGAGGAGGTGTAGAGCAGGGTCTTGTCGTCCGCGTTGGCAGGATATATCTTAGCCTTGAATGTAAAGGAGCCGTCAACGTTGATGGTCTTGGACTTCGCCGGGGAAACGGAGAAGCTGGAAACGGAGGTGGCTACAGTGACAACGCACTGTGCGGTGAGTCCGTTGGAGGTCTTTGCGGTGATGGTGGCAGAGCCGACCTTGACTGCCTTTACAAGACCGCTGTCGTTTACGGTAGCGACCGCCGTGTTGGAGCTGGTCCAGGTAACAGTCTTGCTGGAGGCGTCGCTGGGATTTACTGTCGCGGTAAGTCTTGCAGTGGCGTTGGGCTTGAGCGAAAGAGTGGTTTTGTCGAGGGTAACGCTGGTCGCCTGAACTACCTTCTGGCAGAGTCCGTCGCTGATGACGGTCTGGGGGTCGGTATTTGTGCCGCCCTGACCGTTACCCACCTGACCGTTGGAGTTGTTGCCCCAGCAGTACAGCTCGTTGTTGTCGGTGATGAAGCCTGCGAAATCATCGCCCAGGCTTACGCTGGTGACGCCGCTCTTCAGCAGCTTACTGAAGGAATATACGGACTTGGTGCTGCCGTTGCCCTGCTGACCGCTGCTGTTGGAGCCGGACATGTACAGGTCGTCGGAATCCAGCACTGCGGAGAAGTTGCCGGAGGTGAATACCTCGTCGCCGGAGGAGGATACCTTGGACGGATTCCTTAATCTGGAGGAATCGGAGCCAAGCTCGCCGGAGCCGTTCTCGCCCCAGCCATAAACCACGCCGTCGCTTGTTACCGCGAGGGTGTGATTGCCGCTGGAGGCAATACGGGAGAAGCTGAGGACGTTCTTCTTGACGTCGGTTATTTCAAGTAACGTGGGGGTGTCAACTATTCTGGAATCGGTGGAGGTGCCGAGTACGTTGGAGCTGTTGCTGCCCCAGCCGTAGAGCTCGCCGCCGCTGGTCACTGCGAAGCAGTGGTTGGAGCCTGCCGCGATGTCGATAATACCGCCTGAGATGGCATCGTCAACCTGCTGAGCGTACTCAACGGTCTTGGGTAATGCGCAGAGTCTGCTGGAAATGTTCTTGCCCCAGCCCCAGACTGCGCCGCGGATAAGCGCGAGGGCGAATCCGTCGCTGAACACGATCTTGTCGATCACGTCGCCGGAAAGGTACTCGTTGATGGTCGGCGCCTTGAGTATTGCAGAACGGCTCTTGAAGCCGAGCATGCAGCTGCTGTTGTCGCCGAATGTGTATACGTTGTTGTCGCTGGTCTGGACGATTGTGACCTTGTCGCCGCACCATACGCTGATGGCGTCAACGTCAAGCTTTACCTTTGTGGGCTTCTTCCTGGAGGTGGTGTCGCCGGTGCCCAGCTGACCCTTGTCGTTGTTGCCCCAGGTGTAGAGCACGCCCATGTCGTCAATTGCAGCCGCATGATCTGCGCCTGCGGAATAAGCCACGATCTTCCTGCTTACAAGCGCAGGCTTGGCAACGTTTGTGCCTGCCGCGGCGGAGAACAGCTCGCCGTACAGTCCGGAGCCGGCGGTGGACACTCTGCCGTTGTTCTTCAGCATTACGGAGTGGTGCTCGCCGAACGCGATGGAAACCACGCCGCTTGTGACTGTGGTGGGAACATACAGGTCCTCGGTCTTGCCGTTATGGAGCTGGCTGTATGTATTGTCGCCCCAGGTATACAGCACGCCGCTGTCCAGCACTGCGCCGGAGGAGCTGCCGCCTGCAAACACGGAACTTACGTTCCTGATGGAAGCCCTTTCGAAGGAGTTGAATGTGGACGAGTCGTCGTCCAGTCCGAGCTGACCGTGGGTATTGTTTCCTGCTGCGCGGACTGTTCCATCGTTCATCAGGACGAGGGCGTGCTCATCGCCGGCGTCAGCGCTTGCCGCGCCGCTGTCGATCACCTTCACCAGGGATTCGGAATCCCGGTAGCTGCCGTTGCCCAGCTGACCGCTTTCGTTATTACCGCAGGCGTAGACCTCGCCCTTTTCGGTGACCACGATGGTGAATCCGTCGCCGGCGGCGATATCCACTGCGTTCTGGGCGATCTTTACGTCATCGTTCTTACGGGTGTTGGAGGAGAATCCGAGCTCGCCGTATTCGTTGCTGCCCCAGCCCATAACGGAGCCGTCCCTGAGCAGCGCCACGGTGTGGGTGTCGCCGGCTGCTACCTCGGTGACGTTGTCCATGAGCTTCTGGGGGGTGTAGATGTAGGTGCTTGAAGTACCCGGATCGATCTGCCCGTTAGAGTTATCGCCCCAGCCGTACAGGGTGCCGTTCTGGTCGATGGCGAAGCTTACGTCGTCGTTTGCCTCGGCATAGACCACTTTATCCATGACTTTCTTTCCGTTGGATTCGCTCTCGCCGGAGCCGATACCAAGCTGCCCCTTGCTGTTGTCGCCAGCCGCCCACAGGGACATGTCACTCTTTATGACAAGGCTGTGGTTTTCACCTGCGGCGATGGTGTCCACGCTGACGCCGGAATTTGCCGCAGAAGCCGTGACCGGTATCATGGCCACGATCTGTGCCGCGCAGAGCGACACTGCGATGATCTTTGATCTTCTGTTCATTCGAACTCCCTCCATATAATATATTGTGAGCAATCCCTGTCTGAATTGCTGACCTTTCTTTCCCCTTCACTATATAAAACAATTATAGACCCCAAAAGGTTGCAGGTTTTTTTAAAAAATTTTTCCAGAACATTATTTTTTCGCAAATGATTCCCGGATACTATATAAGACGGGAAATAAAAAGAAACGGCGCCCTGTATTTCACGGGGCGCCAGGACTCTTATTTATTATAGTTCTTTGCTGTCCTTACCAGCTTCTTGATGTAGTCCGGGAATTCCCAGGCGAGGGTGTCGCGGTGGAGGAGTCCGAACTTCTCGTTGCCGTAGCCGTAGGCGTTGTTGTCCCAGAGGAATATCCTTATCCCCTTTTCGCCGAACACCTTCGGGAAATACCCTGCCCAGTTCATGCGGTCGGAGAGGTTGTTCTTGTTCACCGTGCCGCACTCGCCGATGATGACTCCCGTGCCCTTGCTGACGAACCTGTCATACAGCGTATCCGCAAGCCAGGTCAGCTCCCCGGTGCTGTTGACGTCGTCCGGGTCGAAAGAAGTCGTGCCGTTCTCGTTCATCGCAAAGTTGTAGGGGGAATATGCGTGCACCGACACAATAAGGCTGCTGTCCGCCGGGAGAGTGAATCCGTCCAGACCGGAGGCGCTTGCCGCGTAGGTCGGTACCATCAGCGCACGGTAGCTGTTGTTTCCTCCGGTGGCGCGGACTGCCTTCACGAAGCATTCGTTCAGCTTGTTTACGGCGCTCCTGCCTTCGGAGTTTCCGCCGTTCCATTCCCAGTTGGTGCTGCGCCAGCGCGGCTCGTTCATGCCCTCGAATATCAGGCGCTCGCCGTAATCCTTGAATCGGTTCGCTATCTGCGTCCAGAGGTTCTTCATCTTGCGTCTTGCGCTGGTGAGGTTGGATTCATAGGGGTCGTACCAGTCCTCGTGGTGGGCGTTGAGGATAACGTACATTCCCTCGTCGTAGGCGTAGTCCACAACTTCCTGAACGCGGTCGAACCATACGCTGTCCACGTTGAGTTCGGAATCCGAGTGGTTGAACCAGGTGGTGGGGATACGCACGGCGTTGAATCCGGCTTCCTTGACCTTGAGGATAAGCGATTTCGTCGTTTTGGGGTTGCCCCAGCTGGTTTCGCTGTTCATGCCGCTTCCGGTGGCGTCAAGGGAGTTGCCGAGATTCCACCCGATGGTTATGCCCTTGGAAAGCTCCACGGGGTCCACCGGGGCGGAGAGGGCTTCTGAGGAGTTCCCGGAGGCGCTACCGGAGGTGGAATCCAGAATGTATTTGTCGAATATCTTGTCCGCCTGGGAAGTTCCGGAGCCTGCCATAACGGTCATGGCGGTGACGAACGCTGTTATTTTAGAAAGTAATCCCATATTATCTCCTTATGCTGTAGGTTCTGCTGTGGATTCCGCGGTGGCGAAGTAATCCGTGCCGGTTATCCCGTCGGCGCCGTTCATCATCGCCTTTACGAGAAGCTCATACCTGGGCACGTTGTTGTATCTGTCGAAAAGTCCGAAGGTTTCTCCGCTCATGAATGCGCCGTTATCCCACCAGAAGCAGGGGATACCTATTTTCTTGAAGGTGCTGAAGTAGTACTCCGCCCAGGCTGCGCGGTATGGCTCGTTCTGGCGGTTCATCGCGCCGCATTCGCCGATTATGACAGCCTGACCCTTGCTGATGAACAGGCGGTCGAGCACCTCGGCGAGGGTGTCTATCTCACTGGTGCAGCTGGTCTTGGACGCCACCCACTTGTCGCTGCCCGGATTCTGGAGCGCGAAGCTGTAGGGGATATACGCGTGCACGGAAACTATCAGCCGGTCGTCGTCCGGGAGTTCCAGTGCGGAAAGGGCGCTCTCGCTGGAGTTCGCGGCGTAGGGGCACACCATCAGGAAGCGGTACTGGTTGTTGCCGCCGGTGGCTCTTACTGCGTCAACGAACACCTTGTTGAGGTGGTTCACGACAGTCCTGCCCTCGTCGTTGCCGCCGTTCCACTCGAACTGGGTGTTCTTCCAGCGCGGCTCGTTCATGCCCTCAAAGATGAGGTGCTGGTCGTAATCCCTGAAGTAGTCCGCTATCTGGGTCCAGCAGGTGGTCATCTTTGCGGAGATCGCCTCCTCCTGGTCGGCGTAGGGCTGATACCACTCCTCATGGTGCATGTTGAGGATAACGTACATATCCAGGTCGTAGGCGTAGTCCACTATCTCCTTGACCCGGGTGAGCCATTCGGCGCTGATTGTGTTGTTCTCGTCCATCTGCTTCTCCCAGGTGGTGGGGATTCGCACGGCGTTGAATCCGGCGTCCTTTACGCCCTGGATAAGTTCCGGTGTGGTCCGGGGATTGCCCCAGCTGGTTTCCTGGCTGACGCCGGCGCCGCCGGTGGCGTCCAGGGTGTTCCCGAGGTTCCAGCCGATGCGGATATCCGCGGTCAGCTCCATCGCAGTGAGGGAGGTGTCGAATTCGTCCGCGGTGGATACGTCCTCCCCGGCGGATTCCTCGGTCGCCCCGGAGGCCGCCTCCGACCCGTTTCCGCCGGAACAGCCGGCGGCGGTCACGCAGAACATCGCGGCAAGCGCCGCAGCAACTAACTTCCTGAATTTCATAGATATACTCCTTGCCGGGGATTCTCCCCATAATTTTATATCCATTATATAATATCCCCGGGGCTTAGTCAAGGGGATTTCTGATTTTTATTGTGATCCGCGCCCCGGCGCAGAATTTTGCGTATTCTTCTTGACTTCTCGGGGATTTTGCGTTATACTAGATAGGTAACTATATCACTGTCCCTGCAAGCCATGCAGGGCTTACACGGCGAAAAATCCCCGATGGGGCTTTTCCGCCGAACATTCCAACTGCGCGCACGTTTTGCCGGCTGTGCCGTCAACCCGTACACTTGTTGGAATAGAAGTGTTTTTTACCCCGGCAGAGCCGGAGTAAAAAAGTATTTCAATTTTCTCAGCCAAGACCGATTTTATCGGAAAACTATTGTCCCTGCAAGCCATGCAGGGCTGAAAGGAAATCAACATGAACAACACAGAAAAGACACTTGAAAAGATCGTTGCGCTCTGCAAGGGCAGAGGGTTCGTATATCCCGGCAGCGAGATCTACGGCGGACTTGCGAACACATGGGACTACGGCCCCCTCGGCGTGGAGCTCAAGACCAACATCAAGAACGCATGGCGCAAGAAGTTCATTCAGGAGAACAAGTACAACGTAGGACTTGATTCCGCTATCCTGATGAATCCCCAGACCTGGGTCGCTTCCGGACATGTGGGCGGATTCTCCGACCCGCTGATGGACTGCAAGGACTGCAAGACCCGTCACCGCGCCGATAAGCTCATTGAGGACAACGGCGGCGACGCCAACGGCTGGACCAACGAGCAGATGATGACCTATATCCGCGATAACGGTATCAAGTGCCCGAACTGCGGATCCACAAACTTCACCGATATCCGTCAGTTCAACCTGATGTTCAAGACTTTCCAGGGCGTTACCGAGGACAGCAAGAACGAGATCTACCTCCGCCCCGAGACCGCCCAGGGTATTTTCGTCAACTTCGCGAATATCCAGCGCACGAGCCGCAAAAAGGTTCCGTTCGGCGTTGCACAGGTCGGCAAGTCCTTCCGTAACGAGATCACTCCCGGTCAGTTCATCTTCCGCGTGCGCGAGTTCGAGCAGATGGAGCTTGAGTTCTTCTGCAAGCCCGGCACCGACCTCGAGTGGTTCCAGTACTGGCGCAGCTACTGCAAGAACTTCCTGCTCTCCCTGGGTCTGAAGGAGGAGAATATCCGCCTGCGCGACCACAGCCCGGAGGAGCTCTGCTTCTATTCCAAGGCTACCACCGACTTCGAGTTCATGTTCCCGTTCGGCTGGGGCGAACTCTGGGGAGTTGCAGACCGCACCGACTACGACCTGACTCAGCACATGAAGACTTCCGGCAAGAGCCTGGAGTATTTCGACCCGGAAACCAACGAGAAGTACATTCCGTACGTTATCGAGCCGTCCCTGGGCGTTGAGCGTCTGTTCCTGGCAGTCGTATGCGACGCCTATGACGAGGAGCAGCTGGAGGACGGCACCAGCCGTACCGTTATGCACCTGCACCCGGCTCTGGCTCCGGTCAAGGCGGCAATCCTGCCCCTGTCCAAGAAGCTCAGCGAGAAGGCTGGCGAGCTGCACGACGAGCTCGCGAAGTACTTCAACGTGGACTTCGACGACGCCGGCGCTATCGGCAAGCGTTACCGCAGACAGGACGAGATCGGTACTCCGTTCTGCATTACCTATGATTTCGACACCGAAACCGACGGCTGCGTAACAGTACGCGAGCGTGACTCCATGCAGCAGGTACGCATTCCGCTGTCCGAGGTCAAGGCTTATATCGAGGAGAGAATATTCTTCTGAGCGTAAGACTGCCGATAAAGGCACATCTGCGTCTGTCACCGCATTATTCGCTTCGCGAAAAACGCTCCAGTTTGGCAGGCACAAACACGATGTTTGTGCTGTTGCCCCCCAGCCCGACACGATGTCGGGCAACTAAGGGCAACATGCACAAAGCCTAGCCAAACTGGCGTTTCCTAGCATCTGCACCTTTCTCGGCAGTCTGGGAAGATACTTTTTCAACAAACTGAACCGGGTCGCGTTGCGGCCCGGTTTTTCTGTGCGCGATAAAATAAAATGGAGGGGCGATCCCCTCCATTTTTATTACTTCCTCTTGTAGTGGAAGAATCTGATGTTCCTGCACTCGGAGAATACCACCGGGGAAGCCTCGGCAAGCTCCCAGTCCTTGTCGCGCCCGATGTCCTCGAAGAATACGTCCCCGTGGAAGTTCTCGTAGATCCTCGTGATGTAGGCTTCGTCGCAGTGGGGGAGGAGTTCCCTGTAGATCTCCGCGCCGCCGATGACGAACACCTTTCCCTCCGCCTTCGCGGTGTATTCCAGCAGGGAATCCACGTCAGCGAACACCTGCGCGCCCTCCAACTGCTTCACAGTCCGGGAAAGCACGATGTTGGTGCGGTTCGGGAGCGGCTTCTTCGGCAGGCTGTCCCAGGTCTTTCTGCCCATGATGACGGTGGAATCCTTCGTGGTTTTGCGGAAGGACTTCATGTCCTCGGGGATATCCGCGAGAAGCCCTCCGTCCTTTCCGATCGCCCAGTCGTTGTCTGCTGCAAGTATTATGGTCATTGTCCTGTCCTCCGTGTTGAATTATTTCAGCAGCTCTCTCGCCGCTGCGCCCAGTATCTTCACGCCCTTTTCGATCTGCTCGTCCGTGGGGGTGGAGTAGTTCAGCCTGAACGAGTGTGAAACCGCATGCTCGTCCGCTGTGAATGCGTTGCCGGGGACTACCGCCACCTTGCGCTCGACGGCGCCCTTGCAGAACGCGTTCATGTCGTATTTATCCGGCAGGGTAGCCCAGATGAACAGTCCGCCCTCGGGGTGTGTGAACTCGATGAAGTCCGGGAGTTCCGCGGAAAGCCCCTCCAGCATGAGATCGCACTTGTGGCGGTAGATCTCCCGGAGCCGTTTCAGGTGCTCGTCGAAATCCACCGTGGTGAGGAAGCGGTAGGTCAGCATCTGCGCCCAGATGTTCGTGTGTACGGTGCTGGTCTGTAATCCGACAACAGCCTTTGCGACCACCTCGGAGGGTCCCAGCAGGTAGCCCACGCGCAGTCCCGGCGCGAGGGTCTTGGAGAATGTGCCGCAGTAGAGCACGCTGCCCTTTGCGTCAAGCTCCTTGATGGACGGCACGTCCTCCCCGGCGAAGCGCAGCGCGCCGTAGGGGTTGTCCTCCAGAATGTACACGCCGTACTTCTCCGCCAGCGCGAGTATTTCCCGGCGGCGTGCGAGGGTGGTGGTCCTGCCGGTGGGGTTCTGGAAGTTCGGGATAGTGTAGATGAACTTGGTGGTGGGGTTGGCTTTCAGCGCTTCCTCCAGCCTGGCGGGTATCATTCCGTCGTCGTCCATCGGCACACCGGCGAGCCTTACGCCGTAGCTGCGGAACGCGTTCAGCGAGCCGACGAACGCAGGGTCCTCGCAGATTATCACGTCGCCCTCGTTGCAGAGTATCTTCGCGGTGGTTTCGATGGCCTGTTGCGCGCCGCTGGTGATGACCACCTGGTCGCCCTCGCGGAACAGTCCCTTATTGGTGAGGTCGTCCTTCAGCCACTCGCGCAGCTTCGGGTAGCCCTCGGTGATGGAGTATTGCAGGGCGTTGACAGGCTCTTCCCGGAATATATCCGCAGACAGCTTCGCAATTACGTCCACCGGGAACGCCTCCGGCGCAGGATTTCCGGCGGCAAAGCTGATGACCTCCGGGTCGGCGGTGAATTTCAGTATTTCACGGATAGCAGAGGGCTGCAGTCCGGATACGCGGTCAGAAAATGGTTTTAGCATGATTCGCCCCTCCAGTGTAAATTCGGAATGCGTAATTCGGGATTCGGAATTATTCGCATAAAATACATTGTTATTATATCACAACGCGCGGCGGTTGTAAAGCACATTTTCCCGGGATCCCCCCTTGACAAAATAACGGGGTTGTGATAAAATATGTACAAACAAATGAATATGCCCTTAAACCAGTGATATGGAGATAAAGATACCCGTGCACTCACAGAGAGCGGCGCACAGCTGAAAGCGCCGCAGAACGCAGAGTATAAGGCGCGCCGCATGTTCCGCGGTCAGCCGTAAATGGACCATTGAGGGCGCGGTCAAAGGTTTTCCGAGTATTCCGCGACGTGCGGCGAGCGTTAATCGTCAGGGTATACTGTACCCGAAGAGAGCACGGCTTTGCCGTGAATTAAGGTGGCACCACGGAGTTCTATCCGTCCTTATGGCAGGTTACTGCCGCAGGGGCGGTTTTTTGTTTTCCTACAACATTTATCGCAGAAAGGAAATCACCATGGAAGAACTGAAGAAGAAAAATATGCTGAGCCTTATCCAGCCGACAAATACTCCCCACCTGGGAAATTACCTCGGCGCAATGAGGAACTGGGTGAAGCTCCAGAACGACTACAACTGCTACTTCGGCATTGCGGACCTGCACTCCATCACCGTAAGGCAGGACCCCGTGAAGCTGCGCAACCAGATCAAGGAAAGCTACGCGCTGCTCATCGCCGCAGGGCTTGACCCGGAGCAGTCCACGCTGTTCGTGCAGGGGCACAATCCCAACCACGCGGAGCTGAGCTGGATACTTTCCTGCTACACCCAGTTCGGCGAGCTGTCCAGAATGACCCAGTTCAAGGACAAGTCCGCGAAGCACCCTGACAATATCAACGCAGGACTGTTCACCTACCCCGTGCTGATGGCGGCGGATATCCTGCTGTACCAGGCTGACCTGGTGCCCGTAGGTATCGACCAGAAGCAGCACTTGGAGCTTGCGCGCAACGTGGCGCAGCGCTTCAACGGAATTTACGGCGATGTGTTCACCATGCCGGACGGCTACATCACCAAGACCACGGCAAAGGTAATGTCCCTCCAGGAGCCGGCGAAGAAGATGTCCAAATCCGATGAGAACCCCAACGCCAGCGTATGGATACTGGACGACAAGGACACGATAATCCGCAAGTTCAAGCGCGCGGTCACCGACAGCGACACCGTTGTCTGCGCCAAGGAGGGCAAGGACGGTATCATCAACCTCATGTCCATCTACTCCGCAGTCACCAACAAGTCCTTTGAGGAGATCGAGAGCGAGTTCGCCGGCAAGGGCTACGGCGACTTCAAGACCGCGGTCGGCGAGGCTGTGGCGGATATGCTGGCGCCCATGCAGGCGGAATTCAATCGCGTGTTCGCTGACAAGGGCTACCTTGAGGACTGCATGAAGAAGGGCGCTGAGAAGGCGTTCAGGGCTTCCAGAAAGACCCTCCAGAAGGTGCAGAAGAAGGTCGGATTCCTGGTGCTCTGATAACGGGAATACTTCGGGTATAGGCAGAAGGCGGCAATATACAGACGGTTTAGTCATAATGCCGAAATTTTCGCTGATTACTTCGGCGGAGGTTGTGATAATCTCCAAAGTTTCCGCGAATATTTAAGAAACACTTGCATTTTTTCGCTGTTTCTGATAAAATATTATACGTTACTGAAAAAATCCACTACACAGAGAGGTAGGTGCTTCAAATGGCAAAATGCGAAATCTGCGGCAAGAGCGTTACCTTCGGTATTAAGGTATCCCACTCTCACAGACGCAGCAACAGAACCTATAAGCCCAATGTCAAGAAGGTAAAGGCTATCGTCAACGGCACTCCTTGCAGAGTAAATGCCTGCACACGCTGCCTGCGCTCCGGTCTTGTTCAGAGAGCAGTATAACTTATTCTGACATAAGTTTTGGTTACAGAAATCTTCCCTCATCGCCCGGCGGTGGGGGATTTTCTGTTTGCGGCGCGTGCAGCCCGGCGGATACCACCAGCGCGTTTTCACACATTTTTCTTTTGACAAATGCGCGCTTATGTGATAGAATAATAATGTATTGCCAACTATATAAACTATATAATAAGATAAGGGAGTTCATCATATGAAACCTATCAATATCGCCATCACCGCCGCATGTTTCAGCGGAAACAAGGGCGCTGCCGCAATGCTGCAAAGCTCCATAAAGCAGCTCAAGGAGCGCTACGGCGAGAAGCTCAACATATTCCTCATGTCCACCTACCCTAAGGCGGACCGGAAGCTCATCGCGGAAATGCCCGAGAAATACGACTTCATAAAGGTAGTCAACGCCAAGCCGGAGCGCCTGCTGTTCCTGGCGTTTCCGCTGTCGGTGCTGTACAGCTTCCTGAAATATATTCCGCCGTTCCGGAAGATACTCCAGAAAGACAAGATAATCAAGGCATATTCCCAGTGCGACATCGTCATCGACGAGGCGGGTATTTCCTTCGTGGACAGCCGCGGATTCGTCATGAACACATATGCGTTCGTTTGCGCCGCCGTCCCCATGCTGTGCGGAGTGCCAGTCGTGAAGTACTCCCAGGCGCTGGGCACGTTCAGGAGCGGCTGGAACAAGTTCCTTGCGAAGTGGATACTCCCGAAGATAAAACTCATCTGCGCCCGGGGAAAGATAACCCAGGAGAACCTTGCCGGCATTGGAATAACCGAGAACGTCAAGCTATGCGCGGACGGCGCATTCTCCATGCCGGACAGTGAATATTATGCCGAAAAAGTGGGGAAGCTGTGCGAGGAAAGTCCGTTCTTCCGCAAGCGCGTGGTGGCGCTCTCCGTCAGCAGCGTCGTCCAGGGGAAGTGCGCGAAGATGGGCAAGGACTACCGCAGCTGCATGGTGCAGTTCGTGAACTGGCTCAACGAGCAGGACTACAACGTGCTGCTCATCGCGAATGCCGCCCGGGAGGGCAGCGAGAAGCCGCGCAACAACGATATCATCATATGCGGCGAGGTCTACAACGCGGTCCGGGACAAGACGAAGGTCATGTGGGATCCGCGCGAGATGGCTCCGGAGGAGATACGCGAGCTGCTGGCGCACAGCGAGGTGCTGGTGGCGTCCAGATTCCACGCTATGATAGGCGCCCTGGAGAAGTGCACTCCGGTCCTGCTGATAGGCTGGAGCCACAAGTACAAGGAAGTCCTGGACATGTTCGGTCTGGGAGAGTATGCGGTGGATTTCTCCGCGCTGGATCTTGACCAGCTCAAGATAAAGTTCATGGGATTCATGCAGGACAGCCGGAATATCCGCCGGAAGATATCCGAAAACCTGCCGGCAGTCCTGGAGAGCAGCCGCGACAATATCCGCTTCATCAGCGAGGAGATAGACAAGGTCTATGCCAAGCCGAAGAAGGTGAAGCTGCTGGACTTCAACCGTCCGGAATTCTACATGGGCGAGCACCTCTGCGCGCGCATGGGCTACGCGGCGGACGAGAATATACGCGCTAACGCGGCCTCCGGCGGAATGGTGACGGCGCTGCTGTGCCACATGCTTGAAAAGGGCGAGATAGACGGCGCGTGGGTAACGCGCAGCGAGATAAAGGACGGAAAGCTGGGCTACAAGACCTTCATCGCGACCACCCGGGAGGAACTTATGGAAAGCTCCTCGTCGGTATACATGCACATGCCGCTGATGAAGCATGTCGATATGCTGCGCGAATTCAGGGGGAAGCTGGCGGTGGTGCTGGTTCCCTGCCAGATGAGGGCGTTCACCGCAATGCTGGAGCGCGAGCCGGAGTTAAAGGAGAAGGTAGTCCTGAAACTCGGACTGTATTGCAGCGGCAGCCACAACGAGAATGCAACTCTGGTTCCGCTGAAAAAGAAGAAGATATCCCTGGAGGGCGCAAAGCGGCTGTATTACCGCAGAGGGCACTGGAGAGGGCTTTCCACCGTGCAGTACGAGGATGGCAGCGAGCGCACCCTCAGCTATCCCAAGACGATCTGCGCGTATAAGAACGCGTACTTCTTCAGCCGCGAGAGCTGCATGGTCTGCCAGGACCACTACTGTAATGCGGCGGATATCAGCTTCGGCGACATCTGGCTGAAGGAAATGAAGAAGAACCCGATAAAGCACACAAGCTGCGTTATCCGCAGCGAGCGTGCGATGAAGGCTTTCCAGTCCGCGGTGGACGACGGCGCGATAATCGCTTCCAGGATAGACGACAGCAAAATGCTCCGCAGCCAGAAGCGTGCACTGGTGTTCAAGTTCAACGCCGCAAAGGCAAAGCAGGAGATGTTCGAGAAGATGGGCAGGAAGCTCAACGTGGACGTTTCCGGCAAATGCAGGTGGAATCACCGCCTTGCCTTCAAGCTGGGCTGGCGCAATATGAAGTTCAGCCAGGAGAAGCTGGCAATGCTCGAGAAAATGCCGACATGGTTCATCTATTACTACATGTGCTTTATAAGGGTGCTGCTGAGCTTCTGACCGGGGGAAATGTATGAAAAAGCCAGATAAGAAAACAATACTCCGGGCGCTGAAGATCCTGTTCGGCGTGCTGGTCGTGGTATTCCTCGCGTGGTACTTCTGGAAGAATCGTGAGGACTTCTCTAAAATAGAAGGAGTGAACTGGGGAATTTTCATTTTCTCCATGTTATTCTATTTTGTTTACAAGATAACGTTGGCGTCATTGTGGCATTATATTACTAAACTCAATGACTGTTCAATAGGGTATGAGAAGGCTGTCACAAGCTATCTGTACTCGATCCTTGGCAAGTATATTCCGGGAAAGGTTTTCATGCTCGCCGCGCGCCTTACCTACTATAAGGAGGAGAACGCGCCGCTGTCCAAGGTCACGGTGTGCTTCTTTATTGAAAATGTGTGCACGCTGCTGGGCGCTGCAATGCTGTTCATCGTGTCGCTGCTGTTCTTCCCGAATGAGGTGCTGGAGAATTATAAGTGGATAACAATAGCACTTATTGTCGCGTTTTTTGTTTGCATTCACCCGAAAATCATCAACTTACTCCTTAAACTCATTGGCAAAATCTTTAAAAAGAATTTAATGATACCAATGAAGTATTCGCAGATGCTCAAGGTGGTTCTGCTGTTTATTGCAAACTGGCTCATTGTAGGTATCGGATTTTTTATTCTTACTCAGTCTATTTATCCCGATATTCAGATGTCAGAAATGCTTTATTGTGCAGGAATATGGGGCGTTTCAGCGATAATGGGTATTCTGGCGATATTCGCACCGAGTGGTATAGGCGTAAGAGAGGGCATAATGATTTGGGGGCTGTCGCAGATAATGCCGCTTGAATATGCGATGGTGATTTCCGTCGTGTCAAGACTGTGGCAGACTATCCCGGAACTGGTCCTGGTGGCGCTGGCGTTCATCTGGTCGCGTATCCGCAAGATGTCGAAAATACGGCTGAAAAAGGCGGAGGGCGCCCCGGAGGAGCTTCCGGACAAGACAGAGAAATAACGAGCCGGGCGGTATCCGTCTGCGGAATGCGCAGGGGTGCCGCCCGTGCCGGCATATGGAGGTGGACCGGGTGGAGATCCCGTCAAACATCACACGAATACTAGACATGCTGGAAAGCGCCGGGTTCGAGGCGTACATCGTCGGCGGCTGCGTGCGCGACAGCCTTATGGGGATACAGCCCCACGACTACGACATAACCACCTCCGCGCTGCCGGAGGAAACCGAGCGCGTGTTCTCCGGCATGAAGCTGATAGAAACCGGGCTGAAGCACGGCACGGTCACGGTGCTGTCGGAGGGGGAGCCGGTGGAGATAACCACCTACCGGGTGGACGGTGAATACCACGACAGCCGCCGTCCGGATTCCGTCACATTCACCCGGAGCCTGCGCGAGGACATCGCCCGGAGGGATTTCACGATGAACGGCATAGCCTACAGCCCGAAGCGCGGACTTTTCGACGAATTCGGCGGCGCGGAGGATATCCGCCGGGGAGTTATCCGCTGTATCGGCGAGCCGGAAAGGCGCTTCCACGAGGACGCGCTGCGGATACTGCGCGGAATGCGCTTCTTGGCTTCCCTTGGATTCCGGGTGGAGGAGGGTACCGCCGCCGCAATGCTGGACAGCCGCGGATTGCTGCGCAATATCTCCGCGGAGCGCGTGTTCACGGAGCTTTCCGGGCTGCTCACCGGGCGGAAGTCCGGGGGGAATATCCGCCGGGTGCTGACGCAGTTCCGGGATATCCTGGCGGAGGTCGTGCCGGAATTCCGCGCCGGGTTCGACTTTGAGCAGCACTCCAGATTCCACTGCCTGGACGTCTACCAGCACCTGCTGGCTTCCGCCGAGGCGGCGGCGAGGATAGCCCCGGGGGAGCTTCCGCTGGCGCTCGCGATGCTGTTCCACGACATCGGCAAGCCGGAGCGCTTCGCCCTGGACGAGAGCGGCGAGGGGCACTTCTACGGGCATGCGCAGGTCAGCGCGGATATCGCGGATTCCGTGCTGCGGCGGCTCAGGACAAGCACCGCGCTCCGGGAGCAGGTCTGCGAAATAGTCCGGTATCACGATATTCCGCTGCCGGAGAACGACCGGCAGTTCCGGCGCATGCTGTCGAAGCACGGGGAGGAGCTTTCCCGGGATATCGCGATGGCGCACATCGCCGATGATATGGCGAAGAAGCCGGAGTGCCTTTCCCGGTGCGAGGACTGGCGCCGCCTTATCTCGAGAATCCCGGAGATGGCTCAAGAGAGCTGTCTGAGCGTGAAGAGCCTTGCGGTGGACGGCGGGGCGCTTTCCGGGATAGTCCCACCGTCGCCGCTGATGGGGGAGGTGCTGAAATTCCTGCTGGACGGGGTGATGGACGGAAAATTCCCCAACGAGCGTGAATTTCTTTTGCAGGAAGCGGCAAAATATATTGCAAATCGGCAGAAAACATGATATAATTTAAGGGAAAGCTGAACAGAAGTGTAGAATTCAATAGAACGGAGAGATTTTATGGCGCTCGATATAGGAATAGATTTAGGCACGGCGAACATCATCATCACCATCGCAGGCAAGGGGATTGTGCTGAATGAGCCGTCCGTCGTCGCCTACGACAAGAAGAAGAAAGAGGTCGTGGCGGTGGGCACCGAGGCTTACAAGATGATAGGCAGGACGCCGGAATACATCGTTGCAGTACGTCCGCTCAAGGACGGAGTCATCTCTGACAACGACATGACCGAGGCAATGATACGGGAGTTTATCCACATGGTGAACGGCGGCGCGATGATGAAGCCGAGGATAGTCCTCTGCGTGCCTTCCTCCGTTACCGATGTGGAGCGGCGCGCGGTTGTCGAGGCGGCGATGTCCGCCGGCGCGCGCAAGGTGTTCCTTATCGAGGAGCCTATCGCGGCGCTCATTGGCGCAGGCGTGGATATTTCCAAGCCGAATGGCACGATGGTCGTTGACATCGGCGGCGGAACCGCGGACGTTGCTATCGTTTCGTTCAACGGTATCGTGCAGAGCCGTTCCATCAAGATGGCGGGCAACAAGTTCGACCAGGCGATAATCCGCCATATCACGCAGAAATACAAGATACTCATCGGCGAAAAGACCGCCGAGAAGGCTAAGATGGAGATCGCGAACGTATTCGACCCATCCGGCGAAAAGACCATGACTATCCGTGGCAGGAACCTCCTCAAGGGGCTTCCCGAGAGCATTGAGATCTCTGACAAGGATATTTACGACGCAATACACGAGAATGCGATGGAGATCGTCGAGCAGGTCAAGCTCGTGCTGGAATCCACGCCCCCGGAGCTTGTCGGCGATATCCTTTCCAACGGAATACTGCTCACCGGCGGCGGCGCCCTGCTCGGCGGACTGCCGGAGCTTATCAGCGACAACGTGGGCGCGCCATGCTTCGTGGCGGATAATCCCATTGAGTGCGTTGCCCGGGGAGTTGACGCGGCGTTCAAGATGTCCGGCGAGCTTCTGGACGGATTTGAGCAGATACAGCTGTACAACTTCAGATAATTACGCAGATTTTTTGTAGCCTCCTGAAAAAACCAGGGGGCTTTTTTGTGGGATCCTACAAAATCTTGCGGAGTTATTGACGAAACTCCACTTAAATGCTAGAATATTGTGGAGGGGTGATAGTATGATCTCAAAGGAATTCTGCGAGGAAATGCTGACGGTGGGACTTAACGTCCCCGAAATGATAGAACACTTCATGGACCGCGAGGATATGTTCATGAAGTATCTGAAAAAGTTTTTCGAATCCGCCGGGGGAGTGGTGCTGGAACTCACCGCCGCCGCCGAGAAGGAGGACTACCAGAACATGCTGTTCGCGGCGCATTCCCTGAAGGGGCTTGCCGGAAACATCGGTCTGAACGGGGTCTATATCCCGGCGAAGAAGATAGTGGACGATATCCGCGCCAATACCTACGATGAGTGCGGAGAGGACTTTGCGAAACTCCAGGAGGCGTACTACCACGCCAGCGGGATTGCTAAAAAATATATTCCGTGACGGACAACACAGGGGCGCTCATCATGGGCGCCCTTTTTTGTGCACGAATCACCCGGACTTGCTATTGACTTTTCGCTGTCCTGTATGATATAATAATATAAGTATGCGGATTAAGTGTGCAGGGCAGCGAAACGGATTTTCCTGCGCAGATGTGCATTTATTGCTACGGTTATGAAGAAAAATCGTTGAAATTACGGCTTTTTAGTAAAAAATGTACAAAATTTTGATTCGTTTCTGTGAATAATCAATGCTATTTAATCATTGACAGATTTTGAATTAAAGGTTATTATATTATTGCAAAGAAAAATTCCCGACGGATTTTTCTGAGATAAAAGACAAATAGCGAGAAATCGCACTGCTCAGCACTTCCACGGCGGAATTGCACGGGCGGAAACAAGGAAAGGACGAAAACCAAAATGAAAAATGCATTCAGAAAGGTTGCAGCGGCAACACTCGCTGCGGCTATGATGGTTCCTTTTGCAGGCTGCTCAAAGAACGAGTCCAATAATGATTCTTCTGCGGCTGACAACTCTGTAACAAGCGTTGCAGACGGTGAGAACGGCAAGCTTGTTATCGGCGGTATCGGTCCGATCACCGGCGCGGCTGCGGTTTATGGCAATGCCGTAAAGAACGGCGCTCAGCTTGCGGTTAACGAGATCAACGCTGCTGGCGGCGTAAACGGCATGACGCTGGAACTGAACTTCCAGGATGACGAGCACGACCCTGAGAAGTCCGTCAACGCATACAACACTCTGAAGGACGCTGGCATGAAGCTCCTGGTCGGCACCGTTACCTCCGCTCCCTGCGTTGCAGTAAGCGCCGAGGCTGCCAAGGACAACATGTTCCTGCTCACTCCTTCCGGCTCCGCTATTGACGCTATCACAGCCGGCGACAACTGCTTCCGTGTTTGCTTCACCGACCCGGGTCAGGGTAAGATCGCCGCTGACTACATCGCTGACAACAGCCTGGCTACCAAGGTAGGCATCATCTATGACAGTTCCGATGTATATTCCACCGGTATCCTCGATGGATTCAAGGCTGAGGCTAAGGAAAAGGGCCTGGAGATCTCCGCTGAGGAAGCTTTCACAGCTGACGCAAAGACTGACTTCTCCGTACAGATCCAGAAGGTTATGGACAGTGGCGCTGACCTGCTCTTCCTCCCGATCTACTACCAGGAAGCTTCTCTTATTCTCCAGCAGGCTAAGTCTGCCGGCATGGATATGACTGTATTCGGCGGCGACGGTCTGGACGGTCTGATTGACCAGCTTGGCGACAAGGTTGACATCGCAGACGGCGTTCTTGTTATGACTCCTTTCGCAGCTTCTTCCCCCGATGAGAAGTCCGCAAAGTTCACCGCAGCTTACGAGGAACTGACCGGCGGAGAGGTTCCGATCCAGTTCGCAGCTGACGCTTACGACGCTGTTTATGCTATCAAGCTCGCTCTTGAGAAGGCTGGGGTAAGCGATCCCACCATGAGCGCTTCCGATATCTGCGACAAGGTAAAGGTTGCCATGACTGAGATCACCCTCGACGGTGTAACTGGATCCACAACATGGACCGCTGACGGCGAGCCCACCAAGGCTCCGCAGGTAATGAAGATCGTTGTCAAGGACGGCGTAGGTTCCTACGAGTCCGCTCAGTGATCGCTGAACTGAATTAAATTGCAGATAAGACCCGTATGTATGGTTTCTCCGGTTTTTTCCGGGGAAACTGTACGGGTCTCATTTGTATAATTACGGCAATTTGTACAGCAGACTTACTGCCGTAAATCAAAGCAGATTTCGCGTAAGTATGTTTTGATATGCGGCAGAATCAACGTCCCGAAAGGAGAAGGTTCTATATGAGCTTTGTTTCATACCTCATTAGCGGAATAAGCCTCGGCAGCATCTACGCGCTCATTGCGTTGGGATACACGATGGTTTACGGCATTGCAAAAATGCTGAACTTCGCTCACGGCGATATCATCATGGTAGGCGGATACGCGGTATTCACGGCGATGTCCACCGCGTGGTGCCCGGTCTGGCTTTCCGTCATTATCGGCATAGTTGTCTGCACGGTGCTTGGCGTCGTCATCGAAAAGGTGGCATATAAGCCGCTGAGAAGCGCGCCTCCCCTGGCGGTGCTCATAACCGCCATCGGCGTCAGCTACCTCCTCCAGAATGTAGCGCTGCTTATTTTCGGCTCCGCTGCGCAGAACTTCACTTCCGTGGTGGACGGAATGCCTCCGTTCCTGGCGGTGACGGACAGCGGTACATATTTCTTCACTGAAATCCAGGCAGGCAGCAAGATCTCCCTCAAGGTATCCATGGAAACCTTTATCTCCATCGTGGTATCCATAATCATCATGGCGGCGCTGACCTGGTTCATCAATAAGACCAAGGCAGGAAAGGCAATGCTGGCGGTCGCTGAGGACAAGGGCGCGGCACAGCTCATGGGCATAAACGTTAACCGCACGATCTCTCTTACATTCGCCATCGGATCTGCGCTGGCAGGCGTTGCGAGCGTGCTTATGTGCTCCGCATATCCGCAGCTTAGTCCGTACACTGGCTCAATGCCAGGCATCAAGGCGTTCGTCGCGGCGGTGTTCGGCGGAATTGGCTCGATCCCGGGCGCTATGATCGGCGGAGTGCTGTTGGGTGTGATAGAGCAGTTGGCCAAGGCATATATTTCCTCTCAGCTGTCTGACGCTATTGTATTCCTTGTGCTGATCATCGTTCTGGTGGTACGACCCACCGGAATCCTCGGCAAGAAGATCCGCGAAAAGGTGTAAGGGGGCAGGGCCATGACTAAGACAACAAAGAACAATTTCATCACCTGCGGCATCACGCTCGGATTATTCGTGATATTCGGCATTCTGTCTTTTGCCGGCGTGCTGGGCAGCCAGTACTCCGGATTGCTTGTGCCGATAGGTATTTATATTATCCTGTCTATATCTCTCAATCTGACGGTAGGTATTCTCGGTGAACTTTCTCTGGGTCACGCGGGATTCATGTGCGTCGGCGCATATGCAGGCGGTATATTCTCGCTGCTTACCCAGGAGAGTATAAATCCCTCCTGGCTGCGAATGATCCTCGCGCTGATCGTCGGCGGACTTGCTGCGGCAGCGTTCGGCGTGCTCATCGGTATCCCGGTGCTCAGACTCCGCGGCGACTACCTCGCCATCGTAACGCTGGGCTTCGGCGAGATCATCAAGGCGCTTGCCAACAACATCTATCTCACACTGGACAAGTACGGACTGCACTTCAGCTTTGCTTCCGCTGTCAGTGGGACTGACTCAGAAACCAGCAAAATTATCCTGGAGGGCGCAAAGGGTATAAAAGCGCCGCAGGATACAAATCTGATACTGGTCGTTGTGGTGCTGATGATCTGTATGGTCATTCTTATGAACTTTATAAACTCCCGTACCGGTCGTGCGTGCATGGCGGTGCGCGATAACTATATAGCGGCGCAGTCCGTGGGCATAAACGTCACAAAGTTCAGGCTCATAGCGTTCACCGTTTCCGCGGCTATCGCGGGTGTTGCGGGCGTGCTTTACGCGCATTCCCTCACGGTGCTGGCGCCGAAGAAGTTCGACTACAACCTGTCGATACTCATTCTGGTGTTCGTGGTGCTGGGCGGACTTGGCAGCCTGCGCGGTTCCGTCATCGCGACCATCGTTCTGTACGCGCTGCCGGAGATATTCCGCGAACTGGGCGATTTCAGAATGCTTATATACGCTATCGTGCTGATACTTATGATGATTTTCAACAACGCGCCGGCATTCATCGCGCTGCGCGAGAGGATCGGAGCCTCCGGCCCCATTCAGAAGGTAAAGGGACTGTTCGGGCGCAATAAGAAAAGCCAAAAGAAAAAAGTGGGAGGTATCTGAAATGGCTGAAAGCAACATTCTCGAGGTCAAGAACCTTTCCATTCAGTTCGGCGGACTGCGTGCCGTTGACGGACTTAACATGACCATAAAGAAGGGGCAGCTGTACGGACTCATCGGTCCGAACGGCGCTGGCAAGACCACCGTGTTCAACATGCTGACCGGAGTATACAAGCCCACCACCGGAAAAATTCTGCTGGACGGGAAGAATATCACGGGAAAGCCGGCAATATACATCAACAAGGCAGGGATCGCGAGAACGTTCCAGAACATACGCCTGTTCAAGGCTATGAGCGTGCTGGACAACGTAAAGGTCGGACTGCACAACCACATGAACTACACCGCCATCGAGGGCGTACTCAGGCTCCCGAGGTACTTTAAGGAGGAGAAGCGCGCCAACGAAAAGGCGATGGAGCTTCTCAAGGTATTCGGGCTTGACGGCGAGGCGGCGCAGCTTGCCTCCAACCTGCCCTACGGCAAGCAGAGGAAGCTGGAGATCGCCCGCGCCCTTGCGACTGACCCGAAGCTGCTGCTTCTGGACGAACCGGCGGCAGGCATGAATCCCAACGAAACCGAAGAGCTGATGGAAACCATTCACTTCGTGCGCGACGAATTCAAGATGACTATCCTGCTCATCGAGCACGACATGAAGCTGGTGTCCGGAATATGCGAGGAGCTGACCGTGCTCAACTTCGGTCAGGAGCTTGCCCAGGGCAGGACTTCCGATGTGCTGAACGACCCGAAGGTCATCACCGCATATCTCGGCGAATAAGGAGGGGACGCTCATGTCAATGCTGTCTATAAAGGACTTACAGGTATATTACGGCGCGATAAACGCCATCAAGGGCATTTCCTTTGACGTGGAGCAGGGGGAGATAATCGCGCTCATCGGCGCCAACGGCGCAGGCAAGACCACGATACTCCACACCATCACGGGGCTTGTGCAGGCGAAGCACGGCTCCATCATGTTCGGCGGAAAGGACCTCACAAAGACCCCGGCGCACAAGATCGTTTCCATGGGAATGGCGCATGTGCCGGAGGGTCGCCGCGTGTTCGCGCAGCTTTCCGTTTACGAGAACCTCATGCTGGGCGCCTATACGCGCAGGGACAAGGCGGAGATCAGTGAATCCCTGGAGAACGTGTTCAAGCGCTTCCCCAGGCTCCAGGAGCGCCGCACCCAGGCTGCCGGTACTCTCTCCGGCGGCGAGCAGCAGATGCTCGCAATGGGCAGGGCGCTGATGTCCAAGCCGTCCATAATCCTGATGGACGAGCCGTCTATGGGACTTTCGCCGCTGTACGTCAGCGAGATCTTCGACATAATCCAGGAGATCAACAAGAGCGGCACCACCGTCCTGCTGGTCGAGCAGAACGCGAAGAAGGCGCTCTCCATCGCCAACCGTGCCTACGTCCTCGAAACCGGAAAGATCGTGCTCTCCGGCGACGCAAAGGAGCTTATGAACAACGACCAGGTCAAGAAGGCATACCTGGGCGAATGATTCCGTATTTTCATCGAATTTGTGGGAGGGTCTATGGATAAGTTTATTGTTACCATTGCCAGAGGATTCGGCAGCGGCGGAAGGACTATCGGAAAAATGCTCGCAGACAAGCTGGGCGTGAAATTCTACGACAAGGATCTTATCCGCATGGCTTCCGACGTGAGCGGAATAAACGAGGCGCTGTTCGGGCAGTCCGACGAGAGGACCAAGTCCGGAGTATTCGGCAAGCCCGGAGTGTACAAGGGCGAGGTCATCGCCCCGGGTAAATCCGGATTCATTTCCGAGGAGAATCTGTTCAACTACCAGGCGATGGTGATAAAGCAGATCGCGGAGGAGGGTCCCTGCGTTATCGTGGGCAGGTGCGCGGACTATGTTCTGAGGGACAACCCGGCAGTCGTCCGCATATTCATCTACGCCGACGAGGAGCACTGTGTGAAGAACGCCGCAGATGTCAAGGGAATAACCGACCGCAGGGAGGCACTCAAGGCAATCACTTCCATTGACCGGGAGCGCGCCGCATACTACAAGGCGCACACCGGCAGGGAATGGATAGACGCCCGGAATTACGACCTGTGCCTTAACAGCGGTGCGCTTGGCTTTGATAAGTGCGTCGATATGATCAACGACTTTATTCACGTCAAGCTCGGAAAGTGAGAATAACACGGTGGGACTGCTGGAGTGCGGTCCCATTTTTGTCCGCCGCTTCTTTCCTGCGTATATATTTTTGTAAAACATTGAGAAATTGTATTGAAAAATCCGGCAGATTGTGCTATAATTCAAAGTATACAGGCAGAAAACTACTCCGGGCAATGGCGCTTGGATCATTGTCTTTGCGCCACTCTCCGGTAAATTCTGGAGGCTTAATTATGAAGATCGCAAAGAAAATAAGCATCGCCGCCGTGGTATGCACCCTTGCTTCCACGACGATCGTGGGAGCGCTGTCCACCATATATTCCAGCGTGTACATGCACGACAACGTCACCAGCATCATGCAGGAGGAGTGCGACCGAACCGCTTCGGATATCAACTCCTACCTGAACCGCGTGGAGCAGTCCGTCAAAACCGTGGCTGACCTCACGATGACCTCTCTGGACGATTTCAGCAAGTTCCAGAGCAGCGGCGAATACGTCACCGAGCTTACAGGGAAGCTCGAGGATACGCTTTACAGCGCGTCCTCCAATACTGCCGGCGCTATCTGCTCCTACATAAGATACAATCCGGATTTCACCGAGCCGACCTCCGGTCTGTTCATGACCAGAAACAGCACCGAGGAGGATTTCCAGAGCGTCACCCCGACTGATTTCAGCGTGTATGACAAATCTGACGTTTCCCATGTCGGCTGGTACTACACCCCGGTGAACAACGGCGCGCCGATGTGGATGTCGCCCTATTACAATGACAATGTTGGCATATACATGATATCCTATGTCGTTCCGCTGTTCCGCGACAGCGTTAATGTCGGCATCGTCGGCATGGATATCGAGTTTGACATGGTGGAGAGTCTGGCGGACGGCTGCACCAGGTTCGAATCCTACCTTCCGATAGTCATTAACGGCGACGGCAATGTCATGTACTGCCCCACGATGGATTTCAATACGTCCCTTGCCGAGGCCAGTCCGGCGCTGTATAACGGCGTGACCAGCGGCACGCGGGAACTTATCGACGCAAGAGTGAGCGACTCCAGCCGCAGCGCGGTTTACAGTACCCTCAACAACGGAATGACGCTCATCTCCACCGCCACCGGTTCTGAGCTGTCCGCACAGACCAACATGCTGATCATCATGATCCTCGGCGCCGTTGTCATCGTGGCGGTTGCTGCCGTGGTTATCGCGTTCATCATCGTAAACAAGATAACCAAGCCTATCGGCGGTCTTAATGCGGCGGCGAAGAAGATCGCGGCAGGCGACCTCGACGTCAATGTGGACTGCCACTCCAGGGACGATATCGGCGAACTGGCGGAGAGCTTCCGGCAGACCACCGCAAGGCTGCACAGCTATGTCGGATATATCGACGAGCTTTCCGGCGTGCTGAACGATATTGCTGGCGGCAATCTCAACATAAGCCTCAAGCTAGACTACAAGGGAAAGTTCGCGGACCTCAAGAACGCCCTGGACAATATCACGAACTCCCTCAACAGTACGCTGTCTGAAATCAACCTTGCTGCTGACCAGGTGGCTGTGGGCGCGGATCAGGTATCCAGCGGCGCCCAGTCGCTGGCTTCCGGCTCCACTGAGCAGGCTGGCTCCATTGAGGAACTGGTGGCGACCGTAAGCGAGATCTCCGACCAGGTCAAGAAGAACGCCGAAGAGGCGGGGAACACAAGCGAAAAGATGAACGATATCGGCAGGGAGGCAGACCTCAGCAATCAGCGCATGAACAGCATGCTCAGCGCTATGCAGGATATCAGCAGCAACACCGAGGAGATCAGCGCGATCATCAAGACCATCGAGGATATCGCTTTCCAGACCAATATCCTTGCGCTGAACGCCGCTATCGAGGCGGCAAGGGCAGGCGAGGCAGGAAAGGGATTCGCAGTCGTTGCGGACGAAGTACGCAACCTGGCGTCCAAGTCTGCCGAGGCTTCGCAGAACACTTCCGCGCTCATCAGCAAGACCACGGAGGCAGTGAACAACGGTTCCGATATCGCGAATGCAACAGCGGAGAGCCTGCACACCGTGGTTTCCAATATCGCCGAAATCGTTTCCTATATGGACGACATTTCCAAGAATTCCCAGAACCAGGCGGAGTCTATAAACCAGGTGAATGTCGGCGTGGAGCAGCTTTCTTCCGTTACCCAGAACAACTCTGCGGCTTCCGAGCAGAGCGCCGCTGCAGCCGAGGAGCTGGCAGGTCAGGCGAATACTCTCAAGGAACTCACCGGAAGATTTACGCTCAGATAAGCGGATTCCGAAAATACACACAAATGGGAGGGGCGTTTGCTCCTCCCATTGTTATCAGGGGACTGCTCGGCAGTCCCCTTTGTGCTGCGCAAGTTCCGTGCAAACAAAAACGGCCCCGGTATCCGGGGTCGTTTTCAGCTTCGTCAGTCGATGTCGTGCAGCGCCTTGTAGATATCCTGCATCTGCTGATCCGTGGCTGCGATTGTTTCTGCGCAGTCCTTCAGCTTTGCGGCGAGGTCAGCGGAAACCACGCTGTCCGTCTTGTACTTGAGATCGTGCTCCAGGGTCGCCCAGAAGTTCATGGCGATGGTGCGTATCTGCACCTCCACATGGACAAGCTCCTTTGTTTCGGAGAGGTACACCGGGGTCTCGATGACCAGGTGCAGGCTGCGATAGCCGTTCGGTTTTGGGTTCTGTATGTAGTCCTTCCGCCTGATCAGCTTCACATCATCCTGCGCAGTCAGCATGTCCGCCACTGTATAGATGTCGTCGATGTAGTTGCACACGACCCTCACTCCGGCAATATCGTTAAGTTCCTTTTTCGCGTTTTCGCAGCTGAACGGGATTCCCTTGCGGTTGAGTTTCTCAAGAATGCTCTGCGGCGACTTCACGCGGTCCTCAAGGTGGTGTATCGGATTGTGGTCGTATTTCGTCTTGAATTCGCTGTCGAGTATCTCCAGCTTGGTCTTTACCTCGCGTATCGCTGATTCGTAAAGGTGCTCCAGCTCCATGAACTGATAAAGCTGTTCCATGATTTTCTGCTGTGAGTCCGCCGGGATCAGCTGCTGCACCGGCTCAAGCTCGAAACTGCGCTGTTTTTCTTTTGGCATAGTTTTATCCTTTCACAATTGTGTAATATTATTATATCAGTCAATTGTGATAAATCTGTCTGCTCATGTGTGAAATTACTGTGAAATCCGACTACTTGCTGGCTTCTTCATGCATGCTGTTCAGCAGCGCTTCAATGTCGTCCTGGGACATCTTTCCGCCGGAGGGCGCGCTTTCAGCAGTTGCAGGCTCCTTCGGGAGTTCGTCCTCAAGCGGTTCGTTCGTTGCCGCAAGCAGCTTCTCAATATCCTCCTGGCTCATCTTGCCGCCGGAGGGTGCGGATTCCGTCGCCGGGGCAGGCTCGGGAGCAGGCTCCGGGGAGTTCGCGGCAAGTAATTTCTCAATATCCTCCTGGCTCATCTTTCCGCCGGAGGGCGCGGATTCCGGCTCTGCGGCAGGCACGGGAGCAGGCTCGGGGGATTCCGCCGCCGGGGCGGAGTTCGCGGCGAGTAATTTCTCAATATCCTCCTGGGACATTGTGCCACCGGAGGGCTCCATCTGAGAACGGCTGGACGGGTCAACGTCCGGGAGCTTTCCGGTATTGTTCTCCAGTACCGGGTCCTCGTCCTTGTCCAGCCCGACAGAGTGCAGCAGGGCTTCTATCTCGGCGTCGGACATCTTGTTGTTCTCGATCTCGTGCTGAGGTTCGTAGGATGTGTCCGGGGCGATGGAAACGGGCTTCGCGGATTCCGCCACGATGTCTGCGACCCTGAGCTTTTTCTGGCTGAGTATCTCGTCCACCTTGCTGTCGGCGGCAGTCTTAGGCTCGGGAGCGATCTCCGCGCCGCTGGGGTAGGATACCACGGGCACCGGCTGTACCTCCGGTCCGATGAGGTACTTGTCGAATTCCTCCACCGCCTGGTCGAAGGTGATCTTCTCCCCGTCAAAGCGTATCCAGTAGTCGTCGTATGGGGAGATACCGTGGGTGCGCCGGAGTATGTTGCAGACATTGTACTTCTCCAGCCCCATGCGCTCAAGGATAGGCTTCGTGAACGGAGTGCGGTCCTGGAAAACGCGGCAGGAGAACATGTAGTAGATATCCGAAATATCCAGGGGACGGTGTATAGTGGTTATCATCAGCTCCTTGAATTTGGTGATGATGGTATAGCTCACCTGCTCGTCCTCGGAAATTATGTAATCCGCCACAGGGGCGTCGGCTTTCCAGACCGTGAATTTCATGGGCAGCGGCATTTCGAATGCGCTGTTGTCAACTATACGGTATCTGTACGCCTTGATAACATTTCCCATATGTGTACCCCCTGACTGATCGCTGAACGACATTATTACTTAGATTATACCACAAATCCGTCGTTCTGGCAATAGCTTTTTTGTAGGAATGGAACATAAAATCCAAAATAAAGGAGTTGTCTGTATACGGCGGTATCTCACGGCGTATACATAATGTGAACAAAATGTTTTTCAGAGATTTGTGCATTATTGATAAAAATGCTGAATTCGGGTAAATAATTATTGTTGAACTGTTTACAGGCAGGTTTTTTTATGGTATACTAATAACGAATAACTATGCCATCTTTGGCTTTCCCGCCCAAGATGGATCGTAAATAATCTGCCCAGGCAGAAAATGGAAACGGGGAGTATTTATGAAGATCAGAACCATGCTGATGGTGAGCGCCACTATTTTTGCCGTCGTCCCGATGGTGGTATATTCGGTGTTCGCCGGACAATCCGTTCAGAAGAACGGCGATGAGGAGTTCCGCAAGACGATACTCGAGATGGCGGATAATGAGCGTTACACCCTCCAGACATATATTGACACGGCAAACAAGTACGCGGACACTATCCTTGAATACGATCCGGTGAAGCAGGCGCTTTCCAACGGTTCCAGCAACGACTACGCCGCAGATTTCATCTCCACACTGGCAGAAAGCAACGTGTGCATTGACGCCATCAGGCTCGTAAAGGTTTCTGATGATTCCACCGGAGCCGGAGAGGTGTTCTGCGGAAGCAAGGGCACCGTCAACACCGTCATCGACAACTTCGCAAGCTACATAGACCAGTCGCAGTACAAGCCCGGCGCGCTGTACTTCAACAGCATTGCAAGCTCCAGCGCCACCGGCGGCGGAACCAAGCCTACCATGTTCATGTACAAGAACGTTGGCGACAATACCCTGCTTATAACCTACAAGATGGGCAGCAATACCGGTTACCTCTACAAGGCTTCCGCAGGAAGCACGTTCTATTCCACCGGCTCCGTGGCTGTTGCGGATTCCTCCACGAACCACAACTACGCCAAGGGCGACAACTTCAGAATAAACCTCTACTACGACTATCCGGCGGAGAACTTCCAGTCCGTTGTGGATTCCCTCGGGGACAACGGCATGTCGGATATCATCTCCTACTCCAACAAGAACGGCGAAGAATGGTACGCGGCGGTTTCCAAGGTGGGCGGTGAGAACGGGCTGTATGCCATCGCTTCTGCGGAAGTGAAGCGCAGCGTGGGAGCGTTCTCCTCCGGCGCGGCTAATACCATCATCGTTGTGACAGTGCTCCTGTCCCTGATATCCCTGGCAGGCGCGATAGTGGTTTCCATTCTTGCGACAGCCCCCCTCAAGGTCATTGAGGAGACCCTGGAGAAGGTGCGCCGCGGCGATCACGAAGCGCGTATTCCGACTGAAGTCAGCAACAACGAGTACGGACAGATGTCCCGTGCGTTCAACAACCTGCTTGATGAGATCGTTGTCAGCGAGGACAGATACCGCACCATCACGGAGATGTCCGACAACATCATCTTCGAGTGGAATTTCAAGACCAACGAGGTATTCTTCACCAACAACTTCAACAAGAAGTTCAGCTACCGCGCGCCGTCCGACCACTTCGGCGACAGCTTCCTGCTCAAGGCGAAGCTCCACGAGGACGACGCTGAGCGCTACAAGGAGGACCTTGAGAAGCTCAGCCACGGCGAGGAATTCAAGCACAACGAGTACCGTATGAAGAACATCTACGGCGACTACATCTGGGTGCTGATAAGGACCGCGACCCTGCGCGACAAGGAGGGCAATCCTCAGAAGGTAGTCGGCGTCATGCTGGATATCGACCGCGCAAAGAAGAGCGAGCAGCAGCTGACCGCGCGCGCAAGCTTCGACGCACTCACCGAGCTTTACAACCGTGAGACCATCGAGAGCCAGATCGACAACGAGATCAACCTTTCCGAGGCGCGTAAGAGCGAGATGGCAGTCCTGTTCATCGACGTGGACGACTTCAAGCACTACAACGACCAGTACAGCCACGCCACCGGCGACCAGGTGCTCAAGTTCGTTGCGCGCACCATCAAGGGCGTTGTCAGCGAGTTCGGATTTGCCGGACGATACGGCGGCGACGAGTTCATCGCCTGCGTCCGCAATGCAGAGATCAACGACCCCACCCGCGTTGCCCAGGACATCATCTCCAGACTTGACGAGGGCTTTGAGTGCGACGGCAGCCACCTCACTGTCAGCGTTTCCATTGGTATCTCCGTGATCAAGGACGACTACAACACCCGTGTTGAGTACATCATCGGTAAGGCAGACGACGCCATGTACTCCGTTAAGAAAAACGGTAAATCCAATTACGCATATATTTGATTGCCGGAACAACGGCAATCAAATATGCAAATTTCCTCTTTCAATCCCCGGATTGGGGATTGAATTCCGGCTTCGCCGGAACCGGGAAATTCGCGTGTTGCTCCCCTGGATACACTTGCATTTCATTCAATGTTCCCCCTGCGAACCAGCAGGGGGATTGCTTTGACCATCGGAACGACGACGGTCAAATATGCAAATTTCCTCTTTCAATCCCCGGATTGGGGATTGAATTCCGGCTT